>ERZ1046740.623-NODE-623-length-28982-cov-10.207211_pt1 | contig 28982 bp, 27 predicted proteins | sample MGYA00383093_ERZ1046740 | MGnify/ENA primary metagenome ERZ1046740 (study PRJEB29581, sample SAMEA5548363) | metagenome | biome: marine; feature: coastal; material: water | depth 25 m | study: Short-term variability in the microbial, nano- and picoplankton... | reverse complement strand
GCAATGGTTCCACTTCCGCACGTGTTCCATTTCGATGAGCTCAATGTAGATCCATTAAATTCTTCAACCAACTGAAACGTTGTATTGGCGTTACTTTTTGGGCTAGAACTAGAATTCCCGTAATACATGTAAATGGTATCTTTGGTATAATCCGATATAGAATCGGTTCGTATCCATATCGATGTTTTAGCAGAATTCATTGTACCATCTGTAATCCAGAAGTTCAACTCAGTGCCTTTTCCATCTAAGAAACGAATGTCTTGACCTAGCGAACGCATCTTACCGGTAGAAACCAATGATGCTGTGTTCAGCACAACTTCAATCTCGTAATCTACCAATTTGGCACTTTTGCTATTGTCAATTTCAATTGGCAATCGATAAGTAAAACCAGAGTAACAGGGTTGAGCTATTGCGCTACCAGCGAAAAGCATGAATGCTGATACAAAAGCGGTTAAAACAAAGTAAAGTCTACATGTTTTCATAAACTGTTTTTATCATTTGTACTGTTTGCCCCTTACCAATAGATAGTAAGACGCAGTACAAACAAAAACCTAAACGTTTAGTAGACGAAATTAGAAACTTGTGAAAATCAATCGATTAGAGGTACATTGACACGATACGACGGAAAAGAAAGTCAAAATGCCTATTTCAACTGCACACATAACTCACTGACTATGTGTCGATTAATTCAAACATTTAAAACATTGCAGCAATGTGTTGACAATACAACACAAGAAACCGAAAGATGTTACTAAGATGCGTATGTTATTCGCGTAGTATCAAAAAATACGGAGAATTTGACGACTGGTTCACGATGTACTCTACAGCGCCGTCTTCGGTTTCCACACCAATTACATACAAACCATTGGCTACACCAACCAATTCAAACTCAACGATGTAATCATTTTTATACGCTTTTATGGTATGTACATCTTGCCCTAAAACATTGCGAAACGTTAAAGATACATATTGATCAAAAATATCTTCTGAGAAAAATTTTAAGGTTGTGGTCGCTGGATTTGGGAACAACTTAAAGTCACCAATGTCAGGCACTGGTCTATACAAAACTTCAGGCTGACCGAGACCCTCTCGCAGGTTAACCAAGTTATAACGCATTACGGCAACTTGTTGCTTGGTGAACATATTGGCACATACGTCACTTCCGTAATCCATATAATTTTCAACCTGATCAGGTAAGTTATCTGTGTTACAGGTGTTTGCTCCAATTGGGCACCCTCTTGTAGCCGCTACTGCATTTGGTGTGTCATCAATAAAATCATCTACATTACAGCCATTAAATCGAGCGTCGCCCCACACATGACGTAGACCAAAGAAATGACCAAATTCGTGCACTGCCGTCTTTTCATTGGTATAAATGGTCGGATCCAAATCTGCAGGATTATTAGGCCCTACAATTTCGTAATGTAACACTACACCCTGTTTTTTATCAGAGGTAAACGACGTTGTGTTTTGCCAAAATGTAGCTCCCGTTGGAGGGAAGGCATAACCAAACAAACCCAATTGGCCAGTGGTATAATCAAGATTACATACCCAAACATTCAAGTATTTCTTCGTATTCCACGAATCAATTCCACCACGCGCGGTTTCTTTTACAAAATCATAAGTGGTTGCCCTATTGTTGGTGTTAAACGTAACAACCGACGTTTGCGTTCGAGTAATGCCATTAGTGGCGTTACCAAGTGGGTCGACCGTAGCCAATTCAAACCGAATGCGAGCACTTCCTGCAACGGGTTTGAAAATATCCCTAGTTTTTATTGTATCTGCGTTCGTGCGACTGAACGTGGCATTCAAAACATCAAGCTGTTCTTGGATGTGTATCGCTGCGACATTTTCTTCTGGTGTTCTCCAAACTACGTGAAAGACTACTTGTATGACATAGGTAGTGTCGATTGGAAATCGTTTACCATGAATGAGCTCATGCCGTTGTGTAGCTTGCACACTGTGTTTGTATACTTCATCAATGTGTTTTTTAATACCCGGATACTGCTCTTCTAAAGCATTGATATACTCCACTGTTTTACAAGGTTCAAACTCTTGTGCATTAGACCCAACAAAAACGAAGAGGGATAATAATATGAGTGCTAAAATTCTCATAGTCCAAAGATAAGGTAAAAGCTACTTCTTAACGGAGTGTATTAGTTACCAGTAAATTCAGGTTTTCGTTTCGCATTGAAGGCTGAAACGCCTTCTTTATAGTCGTCAGAATTACCGGCGATTTCTTGACAACACGCTTCATATTCAAGCATTTCGTTTAAATCCGAATGAAACGATTTGTTAATCATTTGTTTCATAAGTGCAATCGCCTTGGTTGGTGCTTTTTCATAATAAGCAACAACTTCTGCAGTAGCAGCATCTAGCTCTTCTGCCGAAACTACTTTATTAATAATGCCCCACTCCAGCGCTTTGTCGGCTTTCACTTTGTTACCCATTGTGGCCATTTCAAATGCTCTAGCACTACCAACTAATCTTGGTAAAAAATAACTTGACCCTGAATCCAAAACCAAACCTACGTTAATAAACACCTCAATAAAGCTTGCATACTCCGACGCAATAACATAATCACATGCCAGTGCCAAAGAACATCCAGCACCTGCGGCTACCCCATTAATTTTACCAATTATTGGTTTTGGCATTGATCGCATGGCCTTAATAATTGGATTATATCTTTTATCCAATGAATCTCTTAGTGATCGATTTTTTGCCCCTGCAATGGCTTTTAAATCTTGCCCACTACAAAATGCTTTACCTGCACCTGTAAGTACAATGACACGTACATTTTTGTCGCGCTTGGCTTGCTTCAAGGCATCCTGAAGCTCATAGCTTTGTTCGTCATTAAACGCATTAAACACATCTGGCCTATTCAACGTAATGTGTGCCGCGTTTCCTTCAATCTTGTATAGTATACTTTTAAACCCTTCCATCAAAAAACAAATAAACTGCAATATTGCATATTAAACCGAATATAAACCCAAGATACACTTCTTGTTTGGTATGCGCTTTTAATTTCAACCGTGCGCTGGCTACCAATCCTGTAATCAGCAATACCAGCAAGATGCCAAAAATAAACATGGGGTCATTCTTCACCCCAAGAACAAAAATGAGCACGAGTAAACCCGACCAACCAAATACATGAAAACTAACTTTTTTAAACGCCGACAACATGGCCAAAACACCTGAGCTCAAACAGAGCGCCAGAACAAACAACCTTAAAAACGGGTGAAAAAAGTAGTTATCCAAAAACCAGAACTCTAGGGCATATACCAAGCAAAGTGCCCAGGCTGCTAGTCGTCTTTCAGGCAATGTAATTTTCGACAATTCATCAATCTTGTATTTGTTCAAAAGGAACATTACCCCAAGAAGTGGTAAAAAGGAAAGTAAAACACAATACATTGACAGCAATAATGCCTTGGGCTGTGCATTTAATTTGGATGCTACGACTAAATGAAAACTTGAAATGGCAAATACACCATAAATCGGCACGAAAATGGGATGAAAGACTAGAGATGTAATTTTTGCAAGTCTTTCTGTCACTTGAGTTCTTTTCGAAGTCTTGCCACAGGAATATTTAGTTGCTCTCTATACTTCGCAACAGTTCGACGCGCTATTGCATACCCCTTTACTTTGAGCAGTTCTTGCAAACGGCCATCTGTTAGTGGTTTCTGTTTGTTTTCGCTATCAATTGCGTCGTTCAATATTTTCTTAACCTCTTTGTTAGACACCTCTGCCCCACTGCTGGTTACGATACCTTCCGAGAAAAAGTGTTTCAATAAGAATATACCAAAGTCTGTTTCAACGTACTTACTACTGGCAACCCTCGAAATGGTTGAAACATCAAGATGCACCTTTTCTGCAATGTCTTTTAATATCATTGGTCGAAGCTGCGTTTCATCTCCCGACATGAAATAGTCTTTCTGAATCTCAACGATACAGCGCATGGTTACCAATAATGTATTTTGACGTTGCTTAACAGAATCAACAAACCATTTGGCACTGTCCAATTTCTGTTTAATAAATTGAACCGCATCCTTGGTACTTTTATCAGGCTTCTTTGATTTTTCGTACCCCTTTAAGGTTTCCATATAATCTGCTGAAACCTTTAACACAGGTGTATTGCGATTATTCAACTCTACTTCTAGCTCACCGTAAGATTCTTTAACGATAAAGTCAGGTATGATATAGTCTGTTTGTCTTCCACCAGCAGCTCCTCCTGCAGGCTTTGGATTAAGTTTGGAGATAAACGTAATGGCTTCTTTCAAGAAGTCTTCTGTCACGTCCAATTTCTTCATAAGACGTGCATAATGCTTCTTAGAGAAATCCTCCATGTGGTGCTCTATGATACTTTCGGACAGTTTAGTAATGGCCGTATTTTTATGTTTAGCCTTATTTCGAATTTGCAAAAGCAAACATTCTTGAAGACTTCTTGCACCAATTCCTGGAGGTTCTAAGTCTTGAATTTTAACCAAAACTTTCTCCAACTCTTCTTCCGACGTTCTGATGTTAGCAGAGAATAAAAGGTCGTTAACGATACTTCTTAAGGGTCGACGCAAATAACCATCATCTTCAATGGTGCCTATAATTTGATCTGCAAGGATGTACTCATGATCTGTTTGTAGGTTTTGCTTAACTCCTTCAAGCAATCTGTCTCTAAATGAAATGGCTGCATTAATTGGAATAAACTCCTTTTCCTCGTCGTCTCCGCTATATTGGTCATTTAACCGTATACCGCCATCGTCATCATTAAGGTAATCGGAAATATCTATGCTTTCCTCTTTAGACGATTCGTAGTTTTCGACATCACCGAAATCTTCGTCGTAATCGTGCTCTTCGTTTGAATCAGAAGTGACTTCGTCTTTCCCATTTTCTAAGGCAGGATTTTCGATTAACTCCTCCTCAACCTTTTGCTCAAAATTGAGCGTATTGAGCTCCAACAACTTGATAAATTGTATCTGTTGTGGAGATAGTTTTTGTAGAAGCTTCTGACTTAACGATTGCTTAAGCATATTTACCTTTTTAAGGTTAAGCCTATGCGGTTTAACCCTTATTTTTGTCCAAAATTAGAGAATTGAATCCATTTCGATGAAAACATACATTAAAGACTTATCTACACAGCAAGATTCGGTTGTTACGCTTCAAGGCTGGGTCCAAAACAAACGTGAGAGCAAGGGCTTAATTTTCCTCATTTTACGTGACGGTTCTGGTTTCTGTCAATGCATCGTTGACTTAGGTAACATTGGTGAAGAAAATTTTGCATCAATTTCTGCATTAGGACAAGAAAGCAGTATCACTTTAACAGGTAAAGTTGTTGCCGACACACGTCAAATTGGTGGTTATGAAATACACGTTGATTCGGTTGATATTATTCAAAATTGCAGCGACTACCCAATTGCAAATAAAGAGCACGGCATTGAGTTTTTAATGGACCAACGTCACCTGTGGCTAAGAAGCAAACGCCAATGGGCCATCATGCGTGTTAGAAATCAAGTAATTTTTGCCATTCATAAATTCTTCCAAAAAGAAGGATTCGTGCAAATGGATGCGCCAATATTTACAGGAAATGCTTGTGAAGGCACAACTGATTTGTTTGAAACAGATTTTTATGGCGAAGCAGCATACCTTTCTCAAAGTGGGCAACTATATGGGGAGTCTATGGCCATGGCCATGGGCAAAATATACACGTTTGGACCAACCTTTAGATCCGAAAAATCTAAAACAAGACGACATCTTTCTGAGTTTTGGATGATTGAACCAGAAATGGCGTTCTACGACATTTTCGACAATATGGATTGCATCGAGGATTTTGTTCGGTTTGTTGTCAAAGAGATTCTCGAAAACAGCAAAATGGAGTTAGAGCTTCTTGAGCGCGATACAGCGATGCTTGAAAAGACTGTAAAACCATTTATAAGACTTACTTATGATGATGCGGTTGCCATCATTAAAGGGGAAAAAGAAGTTGATACAAAAACAACAATTGCCGTTTTAGAAGCAGACTTGGTTGAAACCAAAGCACAAATTGAGGCTTTGAAAAAAGACATCGCTGAACGCGAAGCTTTAATTGCAGCTGGTGGTATGAAAAAGGGGAAAGTAAACTTCAACCTAAACACCATCGATAAGAATAAGAACCAAATCAAGCAATTGGAAGAAGACGAGCGAAACATCCCTCAGTGGTTAGAATCAGCTAAGAACTTCACTTACGGAGAAGATTTTGGCGGATCAGATGAGACCGTGCTTACGCGCATGTTTGATGTGCCGGTAATGGTGTACGATTGGCCACATGAAATAAAGGCATTCTACCTTAAACGCAACCCTGAAAATCCAAGATTTGCCAGAGGTGTTGACATGTTGGCGCCTGAAGGTTATGGCGAAGTTGTTGGAGGAGGAGAAAGAGAGACAAATGAAACGCTGCTTATTGAAAAAATAAAAGAACATCAACTTCCAATGGAAGAGTTTGAGTGGTACCTCGACTTACGCCGCTTTGGATCAGTACCTCATGCAGGTTTCGGTCTTGGCTTGGAACGTCTTGTTGCTTGGATTTGTAAGCTACCTCATGTTAGAGAAACAATTCCATTTCCAAGAATGTATGGAAGGCTAAAACCATAAAATTGTTCGCTTCATGCCAGCAAACCACGTAAAGCAAAAAATCCCAATCCATCAAAAAATGGTTGGTGACGCGGTACGTTTAGGTAACAAAACACCATACATACACACCCTTGTTGAGCTAGAAGCAACGCATGCTAGAAATTTGCTTAGAAAGTACAGAAGGGTACACAGCCAATCTGTTTCTTTCTCTACGTATGTGATGGCTTGCTGTATAAAGGCAATCAAACAAGACACAAGGATTCAAAGGACGTTTACAGGAAACAATTCCTCAGTGGATTATGACGTTGTTGACGTCTTTTACCCCACTGAGTTAGATCGCCAAACGCCAAAAGTGGTTAGCGCCTTAATTAAAAATGCAGAGAATTTATCACTTATAGACCTCCAGCAGCAGGTCAATAATGTTGATGAGCGCATTGACGGTAATCGAAGGTTGTTTATGAAACTTCCATGGTTTGTTCGTAACCTTTTTTATACCCTTTGGCTGGCCATTCCTAAAACCAGAAAGGCGTATTTCGGCACAGTCTATTTTTCTTCCATTTTAAATTTTTCTGGTGACCGCCGAGCTTGGGGCGTACCTATACCCATGCACGGATTTGGCATATTTGTTGGAACCATGTGTGACCGATTAATTCAAACCACTAATGGTGTAGAAAACAAAAGTATGGTTCAAATTACCCTAAGTGTAGATCATCGTGTTAACAACGGGGCTGACATGGCTCGATTTGTACATCGGTTAAAACACATTCTAGAGTTTGACGATTTAACACAGGATTAGCCTATGCCCAAACTACCTAAAATAAGCGGGGTTGCCTTACTCAAGTGGTTTGCAAGGTTATACGTTCGCCCTCTTGAATCACTAGAAAAGGTAGTTGCTACAGTGGGTAAGGTCGTGGCTTTTGATGGTGGGAAATATCAAAAACTACATTTTGTTTCTGACCCAGCATATATCAAACACATTCTAAAAACAAATAAAGCAAACTACAAAAGATCTCCGGTAATAAAGGCGTTACGTCCTTTGTTGGGCAATGGTATTTTTATATCGGAAAATAAGGATTGGCAATCTCAACGCAGCCATTTGAAACCTAGCTTCCATGAACATGTGATTCTTCAGTTTGAATCAATAATACAAGAGGAGTGTGACATTCTATGCAATGACTGGAAACACACACCAGGCATTAGAGACGTTGAAGCTGACATGGAGATGCTTATGCTTCGCATATTGGTGCGAACGCAGTTTTGTGATGGCATTGAGGTTGATTATAAAGAAATACATCGTGCACACAATGAAGTGCTAAGCCAAACCAGTATTCGAAATCAGAAAATTAAATTTTACGCCAATCGGTTTCGAAAATTCGTAGGCTTTTCTACTTCGGTTACTCCTCAAAGTACTGCCGTTACTTATCTTGACACCGTTGCCAGACATATTATTGCTTTTGCAAGAAACAATCGCAAAAACTGCAGCTATTGGCTGAATGATATGTTTGATAGGCACGTTGATGAAGCCGAAATACGCGACCAGATTTTAAACTTCATTTTCGCTGGATACGACACCACTGCTTCGGCTTTAACATGGACCTTATACTGTTTAGCTACCAACGTGGTAAATCAAAACGAATGCCAACAAGAAGCACAAAACACCCAAAGCACTTTTGCCAATTTAAGTAAGCTCCAAATTACAAAACAATGTTTTCAAGAATCCATACGGCTATATCCTCCAGTGTGGTCTATACATAGGCAATCTATGGCTAAAGATGACATTGAAAGCCAACCATTTGATGCACAGACATACTTCATGATCTGTGCTTACACCTTACATCGAGATCCAGATTATTGGGTAAGTCCTGCTGATTTTAAGCCAGAACGTTTTTCGAGCGAAAACATGCGTGGTAAAGCATTTCAATATATTCCATTTGGACAAGGAGAAAGGGTATGCATTGGCCAGTCATTAGCCATTATGGAGTCCCAACTAATTGTAAGTAACTTACTTCGAGAATTTCATCTTACCTACAATCAAAAGAAACCACCTCAAATCACTCCAGGAATAATTATGAAAACACGCAGCGGTTTATTGTTAGATGTTGCACCTATTTCCTTGAGTACCGACGGTATGTAAATCCGAAATCATTTTCGGGCGATGCTTCATATGCCTCACTTTCTTCTTCTTGCCATTCTGCCCATTTAACCTTCGGGAAAAATGTATCGGCATCTTCAACACTGGTGTCGACATGAGAAATATGCAGTTCATGCGCATCGTCTACACTCTGACGGTATATCTCCCCACCCCCAATCACGAATACATCTTCACCTAGTTTCTCGAAGTGTGCAAATGCATTGTTTAAGCTATTGAACACGAGCACACCTTCCGGTTGGTAATCACGTTTACGGGTAACCACCACATTTGTTCTTTTGGGTAATGGACGTCCTATGGACTCATAGCTTTTACGCCCCATAATGATGACATGATTTAACGTCGTTTTTTTAAACAACTGCAAATCATCCTTAATGTGCCATAACAATTGGTTGTCTTTCCCTATGGCATTGTTTTCGGCTATGGCTGCTATGACGTGGATTTTCATGGGGTAATTTTGAATGATTGAATGTCTGAATGATTGAATATTGGACCGGCCTTACACTTTACTTGTATTCTTACGTGCTGTTGCAACTATTTTTAATATTTCAGTTGCTTCGTTAAGCAAAGGTCTTATTTTTTCGGGATCAACCTTAAAATTTCCTTCATTCAATAACTCTAACCACATAACTGTTTCGTCCGCTTCTTCAATCGTGATACTCATTTTAGCATAGAACTCGTTTCCTGATCTTACTCTGCAGGCGGCGTTATAGTTTGCTGCAACGCTAGTAGCACTCTTTCCTAGTTGATAAGCAATAATCTTTTGTGAATTTTGCTTATATGTAAAAGTGTCACACAACTCCAATACGCCAATAGCTAGTTTTTTACACCTCTTTTTCGTCTTCTCAATAAATTCAGCTCTAGTCGTTTTCATTGTCATATTACAATTACAGAAATCATATTCAATTTTATGATTCAACTCCTCCCAAAGCCTAATTCAACCAATTAGAGAATAATAACTTCATTATTCAGCCCTTCAGACATTCTATTATTCAGACATTCTATTATTCAATAATCCAATCCTTCATACCTTTGCTTAACGATATGCAAAATCATAGCATCACAGTACAAAAAAGCGCTAGAGTTTTCTCTTTAGGCAACCTAGGTACTGCGAAAGAAATCTGGATTGTTTTACACGGTTATGCGCAACTGGCGAGTGACTTCATTAAAACATTTGAACCTATAATGAACGACAACCGTGCTATAATAGCACCAGAGGGTTTGCACCGGTTTTACAGAAAAGGATTTTACGGTGATGTGGTGGCAAGTTGGATGACCAAAGAAGATAGGTTAAACGATATTGAAGATTACACGACCTACCTAAACCAAGTTGTTGAGCAGTTTTCGACCGGTGACCAAACGATTCATGTATTGGGATTTTCACAAGGCGTAGCAACAGCATGTCGATGGATTGCAAAATCAAATGTACATGTGGGTAGTATGGTTTTATGGGCGGGCACTTTCCCAACTGACATTACGCTAGAACATCCACAATCGAACTTAGCCTCATGCAAAAGTTACCTAGTATACGACAATGAAGACCCTTTTAGGAATGAAGATTCTTGGCAGAAGCAACTTAACTTTTTTAAGAAAATTGGACTATCAACGGTGGTCCACACTTTCACTGGCGGCCACAAAATTCCTTCAGAAGAATTGATACAGTTTTTTAAAGAAAACTTCGACTGATTACGTCGTTTCTTTCAGGCTAATGTCCATGCTTTGTATCGAGTGCGTCAATGCCCCTATACTGATATAATCAACATTTGTTGCCGCATAACCAGCAAGGTTGTCCGCATTAATACCACCACTTGCTTCAGTTTCAACCCGGCCATCTATTACTTTCAGTGCCTCAACAATTTCAGCTGGTGTAAAGTTATCTAACATAATACGATCCACCCCGCCTACAGCCAAAGCTTCTTCAACTTCTGCCATGTTCCGAGTTTCTACTTCCACCTTTAAATCTAGGTTATTGTCTGCTAAGTATTTTTTAGTCTTGTTAACTGCATTGGTAATCCCACCAGCATAATCGTTGTGATTGTCTTTAAGCATAATCATATCGTATAAACCAATTCTATGATTATGGCCTCCACCAACTTTAACCGCCCACTTTTCTAAAAATCTGAGATGAGGTGTTGTTTTCCGCGTGTCCAAAAGTTTAGACTGCGAATCGCCCATCATTTGAACTAACTTATGTGTTTGTGTAGCAATGCCACTTAACCGCTGCATGCAGTTAAGCAATAGTCGTTCTCCGGCCAAGATTGCATGGACACTCCCTGTCACTACAAAACCGATGTCACCATGTTTAACAGCGTCTCCATCCTGTTTAAACATTTCGAAAGTTACATGCTCATCAAGCTCTTTTAATATTACTTGGGCGAGCTCAATACCGGCCACAATGCCGTCGTCTTTAAACAACAGCTTAGCCTTTCCGATGGTCCCATGTGGAATTGATGCCAAAGAAGAATGGTCACCATCTTTAATATCTTCTTCAAAAGCCCTATGGATGAAATCTAAGGTTTGCTTGCTTGTAAAATCCATGAATTTAATCTTGGTTATTCGAACTCAATTTCTTGTATCAAGTAACTATCGCCTTGCTTCTTGACAAATACCGTAACCCGAAACGTTTTTTCTTCACCTGTTGTATAATCGCCTACAGCGAACTTACTACCTGATGCAGAACTTCCGCGGTGCACCAATTTGAATGCTGTTGGAGGATATTTATCAAAAAATCGGTTTAAAATAACTACGGTTTGTTGTTTGCTGTATATTCCTTCGACCTCCCCTGGCAGTTCTAATTCAACACTACTACTGAGGTAGTTTGAAAATTTACTGGCATTTCCGCCCGCAATGGCAGATTCAAAGTCGGAGAAGATATCTTGTTGGGGGCTTGCAAAGCCCATCAAAAGCAAACTAAGGGTTAACGTGATTGACACAAAGAAGGGTGCTTTTGTAACGCTCATTTAATAATCAAAGTTAAGTGATATTTACTATTTATATGATTCAGGTATGAATTAACTTATATAATTTTACAGGCAGAAATCGTACCAAAAAACATGTTTGAGGTTAAAAATCTTTCTGAGGAAAAATCAATTGTCTGTCAAATTCTTAAAGAATTGAGAGACAGGGAAATACAACAAGATCGATATAGATTTCGTAAAAATATTGAACGCATAGGAATGATTGCGGCTTACGAAATATCAAAGTCGTTAGATTTCGCATCAACCCAAACACAAACACCGCTGGGCAGTTCAGACACTACAGAGTTAGCAGACCAACCGGTAATAGGAACCGTGTTACGCGCCGGCATACCTTTACAACATGGGGTAAATCAATTGTTTAACCAAGCCGACTTGGCGTATATCTCAGCCTACCGCCACCAAACAACAGGCAACCAATTTGAGATAAAAGTGGAGTATCTGGCAAGTCCGAGTATCGAAAACCGTGTATTAATTCTTACCGACCCGATGTTGGCGACTGGGCAGTCGCTTGTTTTAACGTATGAGCAATTTTTAGCACAGGGTAATCCAAAAAAAGTACACTTGGTTTCGGTAATTGGTAGCCAGGAAGGAGTTGATTACGTAAAACAGCACATACCAAACGCAACCTTGTGGATTGGAACCATAGATCCTCATTTAGACGAAAATGGTTATATCGTCCCTGGCCTTGGTGATGCCGGTGACCTTAGTTTTGGCACCAAAACACAGCATTAAATGAATAGTAACTATAAACATATTTTTTTCGACTTAGATCACACCTTGTGGGACTTTGCATCAAACAGTCGAAAAACGTTACTTCATCTTTTTGATGAATTCGATTTAGGTAAAAAAGGCATTTCGGAGTTTGATGAGTTTATTCATAAATATGAAACCATCAATGAGACGTTATGGGCAAAGTATCGAGCAGGGGAACTAGAAAAACATAGGTTAAGAGACGATCGCTTTCCAACGGTATTAAAACATTGGGACATTGTAGATGTTGGACTGGCTAACGCGATTAACGAACGATACTTAACCGATGGCCCAAAACAACCTGGCTTGATGCCAAACGCTATCGAAACATTAGATTATCTGCAATCTAAATATGAGGTTCATCTTATTACAAACGGATTTAAGGAAGTGCAAACGACTAAACTAAATTCCTCTGGACTACATGGTTATTTCAAAACGATTACCACATCAGAAGAAGTTGGGGTGTTAAAACCAAACCCAAAAGTATTTCACCATGCGTTGGATTTAGCCACTGCTCACCCCCAAGACAGCATATATGTTGGCGACCATTTTGAATCCGATGTTCTTGGCAGTAAAAATGCCGGAATAGATCAAGTCTTTTTCAATCCACATGACTTAGATCACCCCAAAATTGCAACATTTGAAATCCAAAATTTAGTGGAATTGCAAACGATATTGTAGTGTTCCTGTAATCATTATAGTGCTAAAAAGCTCTTTATTAAATTTCAGAGAATCCAAAGTGCGTCCAAAACAGTAAGCACGAGTTGCCAAAAGCATCATGCAGCTACCTCAATACTGTTAACCAAGAAATTTACTCTTGAACCGAATCAACCGCTTTTCGTACACTTCCATATTTGAGCAGGGTAGCTTTAGCGTCTTGATAATTAAGACTTGTTCTTGCCATTACCATTCGGGCTCCTCTGTCAACAAGCTTGTCGTTTGACAACTGCATATCAACCATCTTATTTCCTTGCACATGTCCAAGCTTAATCATTACGGATGTCGTAATCATATTTAAGATAAGCTTTTGTGCAGTTCCTGATTTCATTCGTGTACTACCGGTAACAAACTCAGGACCTACAGGACAATCAATGGCAAAATCGGCAATTTGCCCAACTTTACTATCAGCATTACAGGCAATGGAGCCACAGCTGACATCATGCGTTTTGCACGCCTGAAGACCTCCGATGACATATGGCGTCGTTCCGCTAGCACTAATACCGATTACAAAATCTTTGTCAGAAACCTCATATGCTTTCAGATCAAGCCAAGCCTGCTTTGTATCGTCTTCTGCATTTTCGACCGCGACGCGAATAGCAGGATCACCGCCTGCGATAATACCTACAACGCGTCCATGGTCAACCCCAAAAGTGGGCGGACACTCCGATGCATCAACCACGCCCAATCTACCACTTGTACCCGAACCAATATAAAACAACCTACCCCCATGACGCATTTTATCATACACGGCATCAATCAATGTGGAAATAGGCAACAATTGTTGACCAACACTTTCGGGTACTGTTTGATCAAGTGTATTCATAGATTTCACCAAATCATTTGTAGACATTTGGTGCAACCCATCAAATAGCGAATCTGATTCTGTTGTTTTAGTCATAGCACAAAAAAAGTGGCTCAAGGCCACTTTTTTAAATAATGTTATCCAACTGCGTCCTCCGAAGGAGAACTTCTTTGGTTGTTTCCTCGGTCCCGATTGTCTCCTCTCGGACCGCGATTATCTCTTCCTCGGTTATCACGACCACGATTGTCGCGTCCTCGGTTATTACCTCTACGATCATTTCCACCCCTTCTATCGCCGTCTCGTCGTTCTCTTCTTTGTGGCTCAACGTATCCTTCAGGTTTTTCAAGTAATACTTTTCTTGACAATTTGAATTTTCCTGATCTTTCGTCTATATCCAGAAGTTTTACTTTTACTTCTTCTCCATCTTCAAAAACGCCTTCCATAGTTTCAAGTCGTTCCCATTTGATTTCAGAAATATGCAATAGGCCCTGCTTTCCAGGTAAGAATTCGATAAATGCACCAAAGTCCATTACACCTTTAACGATACCGTCATACACTTTCCCAACTTCAGCATCTTCGCAAATTCCATCAATAATAGATTTCGCCATATCAAGTCCTTCTTTATCGGCCGACATGATTTCAACCATTCCCTTACCATCAACTTCCTCTATAGTAATTGTAGTATTGGTTTTTTCTTGAAGTTCTTGAATTACCTTTCCTCCTGAACCGATAATCGCTCCGATTTTGTCTTTTTCAACAGCAAATTTAACAAGTCTAGGTGTGTGAGGTTTAAGATCTTCACGGGCCGTAGTAATGGTTTTTTCCATTTCTCTAAGAACATGTGTTCTTCCTTCTTTGGCTTGCATCAAAGCTTCTTCTAAGACGTCATAAGACAAACCGTCAACCTTCATATCCATTTGACATGCATAGATTCCATTGTCGTTTCCAACTAACTTAAAGTCCATGTCACCTAAGTGATCTTCATCTCCTAAAATATCTGTAAGAATTGCATACTTACCTGTCTCTGGGTCAGAAATCATCCCCATCGCGATACCACTTAATCCAGCATTCACTTTGATACCAGCATCCATCAGTGCCATTGAACCTGAACAAACCGTTGCCATAGAACTAGAACCATTTGATTCCAACACATCTGATACGATACGTACTGTATATCCAACGTCTTCAGGTAACATTCTTTTTAAACCTCGAGCTGCCAAGTTTCCATGACCAATTTCACGACGTCCTGGACCTCTATTTGGTCTAGCTTCTCCAACAGAAAATGCTGGGAAGTTGTAGTGAAGCATGAATTTACTTTTACCAGATAAATTTGGGCTATCTAATAACTGCTCGTCTAATTTAGAACCTAAAGTTACTGTTGCCATTGCTTGAGTTTCACCTCTTGTAAACAATGCAGAACCGTGAGGAACTGGCAATGGGCTTACTTCTGTCCATATCTGGCGAACTTCATTAAGCTTTCTACCGTCTAATCTTCCTTTGGTTTCAAGTACCATATTTCGGATGGCGTTTTTCTTCACCTTGCCGAAGTATTTCTTTACTAGTCCTCCTTTTTCGTCCATTAACTCTTCTCCTAACGATTCAACATACTCATCATAAGCCGTTGAAAAAGCAGCAGCACGTTCGTTTTTGTCCGAAGGAATCTTCCCTATATCATATAATTTCTGGTAACAATCTTCATGTACCTTAGCAGCCAACTCATCGTCGCTGTCTTCGTGATTGTATTCTCTTGTAGCTGGTCGTCCGCCATTCATTTCAGCGAATTCTAATTGAGCAGCACATTGTTTCTTAATATACTCATGAGCCACTTTTAAGGCTTCAATCATTTCTTGTTCAGATACGCCGTCCATTTCACCTTCAACCATATTGATATCAGCTTCAGTACCAGCTACCATTAAGTCGATGTCGCTATTCTCAAGTTCATCGCGGTATGGGTTGATTACGAATTTGCCATCAATTCTTCCTACTCTAACCGTAGAAATTGGACCATCAAAAGGAATATCTGTTAACGTAATTGCTGCCGATGCTGCAAGACCAACTAGTGCATCCGGCATTACGTTGTCGTCTGAAGACATTAGCTGAATCATGATTTGCGTTTCAGCATGGTAGTCTGAAGGAAACAATGGTCGTAAAGTTCTGTCGACGATACGACAGATTAGCACTTCGTAATCGGATAATCTACCTTCTCTTCTGAGAAAACTTCCTGGAACACGCCCTACAGCTGCAAATTTTTCTTGATAATCTACAGACATAGGTAAAAAGTCAACACCTTCTCGTGCTGTTTTTGCTGAAACTACTGTTGCTAAGATTCTAGTATCACCACATGATAAAAAGATGGAGCCATTGGCTTGTCTAGCTAATCGGCCAGTTTCTAGCGTTATCTCTCGGCCATCTCCGAGATCAATTGTTTTTTGGATTGCTTCAAATTTCATATAATTCTTCTGTTAATGGGCCCAATGCCCTGTTCGATAAAATGCAGAAAAAAAGGCCTTAAGCATAACTTCCTAAAGGCCTTTTTTGTATTACATTAACTGTAATGTTATTTTCTTAAACCAAGTTTTTGGATAATATCTCTGTATCTAAAGATATCTTTCTTGGCAACGTAGTTAAGCAATGCGCGTCGTTTACCAACTAACGCGATTAAGCTTTTTTCTGCGGAATAGTCTTTTTTGTTGATTTTCAAATGCTCTGTTAAGTGCTTGATTCTATGCGAGAACATAGCAATCTGAGCTTCACTGTTTCCAGTGTTTTTTTCATTCCCACCGTGATCAGTGAACATTTGTTTTTTTAAGTCTGATGTTAATCTCATGTTAACCTTTAATAATTCGTTTCGTCTGTCGTTTTCTAAATAGTCCGCAAAGATATCACTTTATCTATTAATAATGGAACAAAATGCTCTTTTTTAAAACAGGGCCATTTACACCTAATAACCACCCAACCAACGTCGGGAAAACCATTCAATGCAAAGCAGTCCGACAATAAAGAAGAACAACCACTTTTGGCTAATTAAATCCTGGTACCGGCTACTCTCTTTAACCACAGACGAGGCGTTAGGCAAAGCCAATAATTCGTCTGCTAATGCATCCCAGTTTTCTTTTGAATAGTAAGTTCCTCCCGATTCTTTTGCCAGTTGTCGCATTAACGCGTAGTCGGCCGTTAATGTTTGGCTTTCGAGTTGAACTGCTTTAACTATAAAACTTCCTGACTCCTTGAACAATGCTCCATTATGTTGCGCAGTCGCATTAAAACTATAAGTACCAATAGGCAATGCGCCAACCGAATACCTGTATGCTCCTTGCTGTGGCACTAACGAATAGGTATATTGCGTTCCATCAGCATGGCTTAAGGTTAACTCCACATTTGCATCCTCTGTGAATTCGTAACTGTCGTTATACACCTCGCCAATAAATGAAATCTTGTCATTTTCGAAATAACTTTTACCAGAGGTGTACACTTTAAACTTGCGTTTATCATCTTTTAATGCCAGGTACTGAATCGACTTTCGTAACAGTTGTTCAATATTTTCAAAAGACTCATTTTGTTCATAGTCTTGGTATTGCCATCTCCATAACCCTTCCCCTGAACACACGCCAATCCGATACCCCGAATTATTCGTAAAAGACAACATCGGCATAGACGTTTCTACCGAGCCAATGCGCTGATATGCCAAGACGTTAGCTGTTACTGGAAGCTTAAACTCACCAAAAGGTATCGTTAGTGGTGGTGCATTTTGCATAAATTGGGCAACATCATCACCAACATCAAACAAGGCAAACTGTGGATTTACTTTTGCTAAACCTTGATTAAAATTACGCCTGTTACCCTGTATTTCAATGCCTAAATCTAATCGGTTTAACAAATCGATATTGGTTTGGGTACCAAGAATAGACAACAATGGTATTTTAAGCTCTTTAATTCCTTGCAGCAAATTGGACTCATAAGCATTTACAGGGAGTTGATGGGTAATTACAAGATCATATTTATTCGCTTCTAGTTTATCAAATAAACCAATCTGAACGTCCAGTTCGTATTGGTCATTGCTTGAGATTACTTTGCGCAACAGCGCCACATCAGGGTGAGGTGCATGAGCAGCAACCAAAATCTTTTGCTTAACATCCAAAACGTCGGTATACACCAATCTTGAATTGTTTCCGGTATTCAGTTCATCTGGCAATCCTGAAACACTTACGCGATAAACTTGGTTTCCTGTTGCTTTCGCTTCAAGAAAAAACGTGTGCGATGTTGTAAATCTTGAGCCTTTAATACCAATTCCCTTTTTTTCTAATTTCTTTCCGTTTTGCCAAATGCTCAATTCAACATTTTGGCCATTTGCCTTGTCGGCATTAACCACTACCTCAATCGGAAACATGTTCCCTAAAAAGGTTACGGCATTTGCTTTTGCATTATAGATAGATACGTCTTGATAAAGTGAAGTATCACCTACAGGTATTGTGAATACAGGGAAGTTTGCTTTTTGAGTTTCAAAACTTGGATTAACACCAACATTGTATATACCATCTGATACCAGCACAAGTCCTGCAACATTTCTGGTGTCATACAGTCTTCGAATTTCTCTAAAAGGCGCAGAAAGGTCTGTATTGGTGGTACTAAATTGAGGCGCTTCAGTTGAGGCACGAAGCCGAATTACATCATATTTATCGGATAACGTTTCATCCAATTTTGCAACGTCCTTGACAAGTTGATTTCTGGCGTAAGCACTATCACTGCCTAAAATCATAGATTGAGACTGGTCGGCATGAATAAATACAACGGGTTTTTCAATAGTCGTTTCAATGTATTTCAACAGTGGGTTTAACACCAAGATGGCCAATGCCGTAACAACGATGGTTCGCACAATCGCCAACATCCATTGAATGACAGGTCTTTTATTCGAGTCTTTTCGCAAAGATTTTCGATACAACAACGTGCTGTAAATCACCCCTAGGCATAAACAGAGTAGCAAAAACCAAGTGGGCTGTTCTAGAATTAAATCCATACTCGAGGCGGCAAATATAATGGGCTAAACAATACCTACCCAACGATTTAAATAGCCATTAATTGTCACCAAAGATGTTTATATATCAAGGGAAGGCGTAACCATAATATTCTTAATTTCGTGGCTTATTCGTCAGGTAACATAAATACAGAAAGAGAAGACGCAGAATGATTGTTTCTTATAATTGGTTAAAAAGCCTAATCCCATTTAAGGATTCCCCAGAAGACTTGAGCAAATTGCTTACCGACACTGGACTAGAAGTTGAAAAATTGCACAAAATTGAATCAATTAAAGGCGGTTTAGCGGGCTTAATCGTAGGTGAGGTTTTAACCTGTCAACCAGCAGAAAACACAGACAATTTAAAAGTCACAACTGTTGATGTTGGCACAGGCAGTGCACTACCAATTGTATGCGGCGCCCCCAATGTAGCCGTAGGTCAAAAAGTAGTGGTGGCTCCAGTTGGAACAACGATTTATCCAGCTCAAGGAGATAATTTCAAGATAAAAAAAGCCAAAATAAGAGGCCACGTTTCTGAAGGCATGTTGTGTGCTGAGGATGAAATTGGCTTAGGAAGTAATCACGACGGAATACTCTTGTTAGACAGCCAAGCAAAAGTTGGGACATCGGCCCGAGATCTGTTCGACCTAAACGAAGATTATCAAATTGAAATTGGATTAACGCCCAATCGAGGGGATGCTGCTTCACACCTAGGAACGGCTAGAGACATTCAGGCGATGACAGATGCTTCGATTGCCCTTCCTAAAGTTGACGATATCCAGTGCGAGGTTGATTGCCCTATTAACGTTGTTATTGAAGACGATAAAGATTGCCCAAGGTACAGCGGCATATTACTGAACAACATTCACGTTACCGAAAGTCCAAAATGGTTAAAGGAGCGATTGCTTTCTATAGACATCAACCCTATCAATAATGTGGTTGACACAACCAACTTCGTTTTACATGAACTAGGACAACCCATTCACGCGTTTGATGCCAATAAAATCAATGGCAATATTCATATAAGAAGGGCTAAAAATGATGAACAGATCACCACTCTTGATGATATCAAGCGAGATTTGATTGGCCACGAATTGCTAATAGCAGACGAAAAGAAAGCATTGGCAATGGCTGGTGTTTTTGGTGGATTGGATTCTGGTGTTACAGCAAGCACCACGTCTGTCTTTATTGAGAGTGCATATTTTGAACCTGCAGTAATAAGAAAAGCTGCAAAACAACATGGTCTTAATACGGATGCATCCTTTCGCTATGAAAGAGGTTGCGATCCAAACATTACCATTTATGCATTGAAACGCGTTGTAGACATATTAAAAGAAGTTGCAAATGCTAAAGAAGCTTCTAAAATCATTGACAACTACCCAAATAAAATTCCACACAACGAGATTACATTTAACACTTCATGGTTAAATAGTTTTTGCGGAATATCTCTCTCTAATGACGCCATTTCAGATATCTTGAGAAGGTTAGAGATTGATGTAATAAAAACCGACAACAATGAAATTACCGTAAGTGTGGCTCCGTATCGGAGTGATGTATTAAGACCAGTGGATATTGCGGAAGAAGTACTAAGAATCTATGGATTTAATCAAGTCGACATCCCAAAAAGATTGTCGATGACACCAAGCATTTCCACAAAATTTAACCCTACACAATTACGCGATAAGGTGTCAGAATTCCTTGTCTCCAAGGGCTTCTTTGAGACAATGAGTAATAGTCAAACCAAGCCAAACGACAGAACAGATGTACAACCTGTAGCACTTTTGAATCCGCTAAGTATTGATCAATCAGTAATGCGGACAGATATGCTAGATGGCATGATGAGTTCTATAGCGTTCAACTTAAACCGTAAAAACAAAGACCTTTTATTTTTTGAATTCGGCAAGACCTATCAGAAACTAGATAGCACATATGACGAGACAAATCAGATAATCGTAGCTGCTTCTGGCCATACATCTGATAATAACTGGGCAACAAAAGCTCAGAAGGGAGACTACTTTTATTTAAAAGGTCTTTTCGAATCGATGTCTGACATTTTAGGTTTACCGTTTAAGAAGTTTCTTAAGGATGTTAGTCTGCATACATTGAGCCCAACCTTGAAAAAAGAATATGGATTAAAGCAAGACGTACATTATGCCATAGTTAACTGGGATTCTTTGTGCCAACGCATGCAGAATGTTAAATTTAAATTAGAAGACATACCTGTGTATCCGGTGGTTTCTCGAGATTTGAGTGTAGTATTAGACAAAGACGTGGCGTACAATTTGGTTGAACGAATTGTTAAAGAATGTACCGGGGCGTTTTTCAAGAATTTAACTTTGTTTGATGTTTATGAGGGCAAGAACATTGATGCAGATAAAAAATCGTATGCGATATCAATAGAATTGTATGATGCGAAACAAACAATGACTGACGAACGCATAGAAAAAATTATGAGCAAGGTGATGTCTCGCCTCGAAAAAGATGTACAAGCACTAATCAGAAAATAAATGACTGACGCTGAGCAAAAACTGTGGAATTTTGAAGTAAGTCTAAAAGAAATGCTTAATCGTTTAGGCGAATTAAAGACTGAAAATCAAGACTTAGCGAATAAAAACGAATCATTAGAAACTCAACTTACGACCCAAAAAAACCTCATAAAAGATTTAGAGGAGAATAATAAAAACGTTAAACTTGCCGAGACAATGTCTCAATCAATGGGTGATCAAGAAGAGTTAAAACAACAAATTGATAACTATATTAAAGAGATAGATCGATGTATTGCACTTTTAAGTGATTAAAATTGGATAGTGCGCAAAATGAAATATCGATAAAGGTTACAATAGGAGATAGACAATATCCGCTTAAAATAAATGCTGCTGAAGAAGAATCCGTTCGAAAGGCAGCAAAATTGATAAATGAAAAATCGAAATTTTACCAAGAAAACTTCTCGGTAAAAGATAAACAAGATTCACTTGCCATGGCAGCCTTAGAATTTGCCACAGAGGTAGCTGGATATCAATTGGAGCAATCTTCTGACAAGCACCTTTTAGATAGAAAAATTTCGTACTTCCAAACACTTATAAATGATGCAATGCGTTGATTCACAATTGTTTAATTAAAACAACAACGTACAATGGACATTACAACAATACTAATTGGATTACTCGCTGGAATTATTGCTGGAGGTGGGATAGCATTTTTGGTGCTAAACAACAAGTCAAATTCTAAGGCGACCCAAATTATAAAGGAAGCTGAACAAAAAGCGAATCAGTATAAAAAATCTCGAGAGCTAGAAGCAAAGGAAAAATTTTTAAAGCTTAAACAAGAGCACCAAAAGGAAACTCAACAGAGAGAAAGTTCTATTTCACGCAAGGAAGATGACCTTAGAAAAAAAGACCAAAGCTTAAGTGACAAAATCCAAAACCAAGAGCATAAATTTAAAGAAGTTGAGTCCATTAAGAAAAACTTATCTCAGCAACTCGAAATTGTAAATATCAAAAAAACGGAGATTGAGAAAGCGCACGGCAACCAAGTAAAACAACTTGAAAAAATAGCAGGCTTAACCGCTGATGAAGCCAAAAAAGATCTTGTTGAAGCACTTGTTGACGAAGCCAAAACAGACGCTATATCCAAAATAAAATTAATCGTTGAAGAGGCTAAGCTTAAGGCAAACAAAGAAGCCAAGCGGATGATTCTACAAACGATTCAGCGAACAGCCGCTGAACAGGCTATTGAAAATACCGTTACGGTGTTTAACATCGACAACGACGACATAAAAGGTAGAATAATTGGTAGAGAAGGTAGAAACATTAGAGCCTTAGAAGCTGCAACCGGCATCGAAATTATCGTTGACGATACGCCAGAAGCAATCATCCTATCAGGATTTGACCCAGTAAGACGAGAAATTGCAAGGTTATCACTACACAGATTGGTTACAGATGGAAGAATTCACCCAGCAAGAATTGAAGAGGTGGTTCAAAAAACCAAAAAAGATGTAGATAACGAAATAATCGAACATGGCGAACGCGCTGTAATCGACTTAGGCATTAACGGTTTACATCCTGAACTGATTCGTATCGTTGGAAGAATGCGTTACAGATCTAGTTACGGACAAAACTTATTGCAACACAGTCGTGAAGTAGCCAACATGTGTGCCATCATGGCTGCCGAATTTGGCCTTGATCCGAAAATGGCCAAACGTGCAGGGTTGTTGCATGATATTGGTAAGGTGCCTGATGAAGATGCTGAGACTCCTCACGCACTTCTAGGTATGAAATGGGCTGAAAAATATGGCGAAAGTCCTGAGGTTTGCAATGCCATCGGAGCTCACCACGACGAAATCGAAATGACCAATTTGATATCACCAATAGTACAAGCGTGTGATGCAATAAGTGGGTCGAGACCGGGTGCCAGAAGAGAAGATGGTGAAGCGTACATCAAACGTCTTCAAGATTTGGAAAAACTTGCCTTAGGCTTTGACGGTGTCGAAAAAGCATTTGCGATACAAGCTGGCCGCGAGCTACGAGTGATTGTAGACAGTGACGTATTGCAAGACAAGCAAGCCGATCTACTCTCTTTTGATATTAGCCAAAAGATTATGAAAGAAATGATCTATCCTGGCCAAATCAAAGTGACCGTTATTCGAGAAAGACGGGCCGTTAATTTCGCAAAATAGACCACAGCTTGCAATGCGTTTGTTGACCATTGTACTCTGCTTATTATTATCTAGGTGCACATCTACGCCCCAATCTGAAGTTAAGTCTACTGAAGCACCCTCACTTATTGCTGTCATTGAACCTTCGCCTAATAAAGATTCAGTCGTGCTTAGCACGCTAGAGTTGCAAATGCAGGAGGCTAATTTGATTAATGTACAATGGCTTAATTCAGATATCGTTGTAGACCTAAAGTACAGCACAACAGACAACTTTCTTCAGCAAGACGTCTATGGGAAATTCGAAAAAGCCTATCTAGAAGAGTCTACTGCAAAAAAGCTGGCATTAGCCCAGCATCACCTACGTCAATTACAAACGGGAGTGAATATAAAAATATGGGACGCCGCTCGACCTGTTTCATTGCAACAAAAGATGTGGGATGCATTAAACGTTCCTGCAAACCAAAAAGGTCGATTTGTGAGCAACCCCAAGAACCACTCCTTACATAACTACGGTTGTGCGGTTGACGTTACATTGGTCGACATCAACGGCATTGAACTTGACATGGGGACAATCTTCGACCAATTTGACTCGTTGGCACAACCCAAGTACGAGCAATTACTGATGCAGACAGGCGTTATTAGCAAAAAACAACTGTCCAACAGAAGACTGTTACGTCAAGTAATGACCTCAGCTGGATTTTCTACTATTACTTCTGAATGGTGGCATTTCAATAGTTGTTCTCGTGGTTATGCAAAATTGAATTACCCTTTGCTTAATTGAGGATGATGGTACGCATAAGTATAAAAGTTACGAATCAAAACTATCAGTAATTTGAAATGTTATTTTTGCAGGCGATTTCGAGAAAGAAATGATTGAAACGGATATAATTATAATTGGTGCTGGCCCATGTGGCCTTTTCACAGTGTTTGAAGCAGGGTTAATTAAACTGCGTTGTCATTTAATTGATTCTCTGGCTCAACCTGGAGGACAATTGGCGGAAATTTATCCCAAAAAACCGATATACGATGTACCGGGTTTCCCGTCGATTCTCGCAGGAGAGTTGGTCGATAATCTAATCAAACAAGGCGAGCCGTTTAAGCCAGGCTTCACACTTGGAGAACGCGCTGAGCAAATTGAAAAAACTGAAGACAACCAGTTTATTGTTACCACCAATAGAGGAACGCAGCATAAGGCCCCCGTGGTTGCGATTGCTGGCGGTTTAGGTTGTTTTGAACCTCGAAAACCAGAACTGACAAATCTGGAAAAATATGAAGATCACGGGGTTGACTATATTATCAAAGACCCAGAAAAATTCCGCGATAAGAATGTAGTGATTGCTGGTGGAGGTGATTCGGCTTTAGATTGGTCGATATTTTTAGCCGACGTGGCAAAAAGTGTTACGCTTGTACATCGTCGTTCCAAGTTTAGAGGAGCATTAGATAGTGTAGAAAAGGTGGAGATGCTGTCTCAAGCTGGAAAAATTGATTTAATCACCAATGCAGAAATCACTGAATTAGGTGGTGGCTCTGATTTAGAAAGCGTACACATTTTTAAGAAATTAGAGGAGACATCGGTTATAAAAGACGTTGATTACTTCATCCCATTGTTTGGCCTATCACCAAAACTAGGCCCATTAAAAGAATGGGGATTAAACTTAAATAAAGAATCCATTCCAGTAAACACGGTAGATTATAGCACTAGTGTTCCAGGAATATATGCCATAGGCGACATCAATGACTATGATGGGAAACTGCGTTTGATTCTTTGCGGATTTCATGAAGCCACAATTATGGTGCAGTCAGCGTATAGACGTATCCATCCCGAGAAAAATTTAGTCTTAAAGTACACAACCGTTAGTGGGGTAAACGCATTTAATTGATGGACGATATCATAACTATATACGTCACTGATCTTCATGGTGACCGTCATGAGATTCAAGCCCCAACCGACATGGGTTTAAACGTGATGGAGGCTATAAAAGCCAACAACCTGCCTGTTAAGGCAACCTGTGGTGGTATGGCCATGTGTGCCACCTGCAACGTCATTATCAAAAGTGACCACGAACTACCCGAAATGAGTGAGTCTGAGGAAGACATGCTTGATGAAGCGTTTGTTTTGGAGGTAGAAGGCAGTCGGTTAAGTTGCCAGATTCCAGTGTCAGCTGAAATTGACGGGTTAGAGTTGTCGATGGCTCCTTTATCTAATCCAGAAGATTAGTGTAACATTTTCCAAAGTTGATCCTTGAGTTGGGGTATGTTGTACCCGGTCACAGAGGAAATAAATATTGTTTTCAAATCTTGCGGCAGTGTTGCTTGAATTTCTTCGGTTAATTCCTCGTCCAACATGTCCGATTTACTTATCGCCAGCACACGGTCTTTGAATAACATTTCGGGATTGTATTGCTTGAGCTCCGCCAACAATACCTCATATTCTTTTACGATATCATCGCTGTCGGCTGGAACCATAAACAGTAAAATGGAATTGCGCTCGATATGACGTAAAAACCTGTGTCCTAAGCCCTTACCTTCGCTTGCCCCCTCTATTATTCCAGGAATATCAGCCATAACAAACGACTGATAGTCATGATATTTCACAATGCCTAAATTAGGCACTAGTGTTGTAAATGGATAATCTGCAATTTCTGGTTTAGCAGCCGAAACTACTGAAAGCAAAGTTGATTTACCCGCATTCGGAAAGCCAACTAAACCTACGTCTGCAAGTACTTTTAATTCAAGTACTTTCCACTCATCAAGGCCATCCTCCCCTGGCTGGGCATAACGAGGAGTTTGGTTTACCGAGGATTTAAAATTCCAATTCCCTAAACCTCCACGCCCACCTTTGAGCAATATTTCTGTCTGATTGTCTTTAGTGATTTCAAAAAGGACCTCACCCGTTTCAGGATCTTTAGCGACTGTACCTAGTGGCACATCAATAATTTGGTTTGCTCCTGTTTTTCCCGTTTTTCGACCCTTACCGCCATTTGTGCCGTCGTCACAGATAATGTGTTTTTTATACTTCAGGTGAAGTAAAGTCCAAAGTTGTGCATTACCTCTCAACACTACAGAACCCCCTGGACCACCATCGCCACCATCTGGTCCACCTTTACTGTTAAATTTATCTCGAAATAACGACCAGCTTCCGCTTCCACCACTTCCAGAGCGGCAGTTTATTTTCACATAATCAATGAAATTTGGATTGGCCATGTATTGTCAGTGATTTTTAGCTACGTACAGAATCTACGGCTTTGCAAAGTGAATTGAAGATATCATCAATTTCGCCTAAACCATTAATTCTATGAAGGACATTTTTGGCCGCATAAAATTCTAGGAGTGGCTCCGTTTTGTTGTTGTATTCTGCAAATCTGTTGCGAATTTTATCTTCACTCTGATCGTCTGTTCTTCCAGAAACTTTGCCTCTTTCAAGTAATCTTGAAACAAGTTCGTTTTCTTCAACCTCTAAGGCTAAAACCGCATGAATATTAGTATCTAGCTGCATTAATATTTTAGACAATGCCTCACCTTGAGATATCGTTCTAGGGAAGCCATCAAATATGAAACCGTTTGATTCTTTCGTGGTTTTCAAAAAATCTTCTACCATAGCGATAGTTACCTCGTCTGGCACCAATTCACCTTTATCGATAAAAGATTTAGCAAGAATTCCGAGTTCTGTTTCGCCTTTAATGTTAGATCTAAAAACATCACCGGTACTTAGGTGAACTAGGTTGTACTTTTCAAGTAACATAGCACTTTGTGTGCCTTTGCCTGCTCCTGGAGGTCCGAATATTATTATGTTAAACATATTATGCTCGTATTAAGTCCGCAAATTTAGCGCAATATCAGACTTAAGCTTAGTTCTGCAAGACAAAAATGAACCAATAATTGCCCAAGTATTTGGCTAACGGTGATTCTATGTTTTCCTTTGAAGAAAAGAATATCTATTGTGCTCCAAGCTGTCGTAAAAAAAGGCAAAGTTTTATCTGAATCAGTTCCTGCTCCAAACGTATCAAGTGGTGGTTTACTCATAAAAGTTGTTAACAGCTGTATTTCCGCTGGCACAGAAATGAGTAACGTATCCGAAACTGGGAAACCGCTTATCAAAAGAGCCCTAGAGCAACCGGCCGAAGTTCGAAACGCGTTAAATTTTGCGAAAGAAAATGGCATCATGAAAACCATTGCTAGAATTAGAGGTACTCTAGAGGGTGGAAAGCCAACGGGATATTCTATTTCGGGTATTGTGATTGCGGTTGGAGAAGGAGTCAAAGAGTATTCAATCGGAGACCATGTTGCAGCAGCAGGGGCAGGCATTGCCAATCATGCGGAATTTGTGGATGTTCCTGAAAATTTAGTTATGCCAATGCCCAAGGGTTTAGATTTTAAACTGGCATCAACTGTAACCCTAGGGGGTATTGCCATGCATGGCGTTAGACGAGCAGACCTAAACCTAGGTGAAATCTGCGTAGTTCAGGGAGCTGGGATACTCGGGTTAATTGCCCAGCAAATGTTACAAGCCTCAGGTATCAGAACCATCGTTATTGACCTTGACGATCATAGACTTGAAATCGCAAAGTCATTAGGCGCAGAAGCGACGCTAAACCCTAAGAATGAAGACATAATAAAAGTCGTTGAAGCCATATCTAATGGTTATGGTGCTGATGCGGTTCTGTTTACTGCCGCAACTTCAAGCAGTGAGCCATTGTCAACAGCCTTCAAAATGACGAAAAGAAAAGGCAAGGTTGTTTTAGTAGGCGTGTCTGGGATGGAGATTAATCGAGGTGATATGTACAAAAAGGAAATTGACTTCCTCATATCTACAAGTTATGGTCCTGGTCGTTACGACGATAATTACGAAAAAAAGGGATTAGATTACCCCTATGGATATGTTCGATGGACAGAGAATCGCAACATGTCTGAATATTTAAGACTATTACATATTGGGGCCGTTGACATCAGTCAGATGGTAAATGCGGTTTACCCGATTGAACAGGTTGAAGAAGCCTTTGATGTTTTAAAAAACGGAGAACATCCCAAGCCAATTATCTCTATCTTGGACTATGGCGTTGATGTAAATCTTGAAATAAGTAAGTCGATTACAAGACGGGTTGACCTTGTCAAATCTACTAGTAGCTCAAAAATTGTGAATGTAGCGTTGATTGGCACAGGTGGATTTGCCACAGGCATGCACCTACCCAATATGGCCAAATTGTCGAACAAGTTCAAAATAAAAGCGATAGTTAATCGGACTGGACAAAAAGCCAAAGCTGTTGCCGAACAGTATAATGCCGATTACGCCACAACTGACATCCAAGAGGTTTTGAATGACC
>ERZ1046740.616-NODE-616-length-29191-cov-19.583917_pt1 | contig 29191 bp, 40 predicted proteins | sample MGYA00383093_ERZ1046740 | MGnify/ENA primary metagenome ERZ1046740 (study PRJEB29581, sample SAMEA5548363) | metagenome | biome: marine; feature: coastal; material: water | depth 25 m | study: Short-term variability in the microbial, nano- and picoplankton... | reverse complement strand
TCTATCTTTTGGGCTACTGTTGTTGTAACTGCGTTTTTTACATGAAGTCTTGCGGTTGGTGTTGCTCCTATTCCTACTCTTTGGCTAGTATCTTGAATTAACCCAAGTGTACCGCTTGTTGCAATTCCGAAACTATGAACCGAAGTCATACCAATTCCACCTACTCCGCCTGTATAATTATGAGTAAATACCGCTTGGTTAGAACCTACACCTATACCTATTGGCCCACCAACACTAAACGTTCTATCTATTCCCGAAAATGATGCACCATTAACAAATGTCTTCCCATCTGATTCGACTCTAAATAAATCACCCCCTGTATTACCATAGGAGTTTATATTTATAAAATCAGATGTTTGACTATTTACACCATCCCAACGAAGTCCAACATAATCGTGAACTGCTGATACATGAACAGTCGCTTGTGGTGATCCCGCTATATTAACACCTAGCGTATTCCCATACCATTGAAATGTTCTTGCTCCACTCTCAATAATTTCAAATGCACGACCTGAATGACCCGCATTTAAATATACTTGAAAAGTTCCATCAGGGTCATAAGTAAACCCCGCATTAGTAGTGATTTTATTAGAAGCATTAGTATATAAAACAGCATTAGCGCCAGAACTAGCTAAAATATCTCCTTCAGTTACTGTAGTATTAATAATTTTATAAGTACCATCATCAGAAAGATATTTAGTACCTGCACCCAAAGTAGTAAGTAGTTCGATACCAGGCTTAGAATCTACATAATTAAGTATTTTAATATACTCATTATTATAAGTTCTATCAGCTTTAGTAATATGACTACCTCTACGATAATCTTGGTGATGAGTACTTTTAAAAAGTTCCCTTTCTAATTGAACTCTTGATATTTCCTGAATTGGCATATTATCCTATCTTTCTAATCACATTTTGATTATTAGTGCCTGTATTAAGAGTACCAGTATTTACTTTTCCTTTAAGGGAAAGATACTTTCCAGGTATTGCTATAGCACTATATAAAGTACCTTTAATTGCTTTAGTTTCTCCTATAGCGAATTCATAAGTTCTTAAAGTGGTAGTAGATAATGCCCCATTAACATCTAATTGTATAGTAATAGTAATTGCACCTCCACTAGTATTAGTTACAAGGTATTCAAAATCCCAAGCATATAATCCAGTTACATTAATATAGACTTTTCCAGTAGTATAATTTATACCGGCACTTTTATCAATATGCATTGAAAAAAATTTATCAGTGTTACTAGTACTTAAATTCCAACCGTTACTACCTGCAAAATAAAATTCAGGTGCAACTGCCGCAATAGAAGTTTCTACAGTATCTATATCACTTTCTATATCACTTATATCACTTTGTATATCACTTATATCACTTTGTATATCACTTATATCATCACCTGAACCTGATGTTTCTATTGCGTTAGCTAAAGCTAATGCTACGACTCTTAAAGGAGTAAAAATACTTCCTTTAGGAAATATTTGATTTATTTTACTTGTTATGCTCATATTAAGGTAAAATTGTATTTAAAATTGTATCAAAATTTATATTGTCACAAGCTAAACAAGCTTTGACTTCGTCATAATTAAATAATGTCTCATAATCAGCAGGAGTAGTACCCCACTCTTTATGATTAGACATTAAAACTGCTAACATATAAGCCGCATGATATTTAGCAAGTTTTGTCAACTTACAAGTACCATTTTCATTAGTTTCTATTTCTTGTAGATACTCACGTACAACAACCATATAATTAGTCTTATCAGACTGAAATACAGTAGTCCATCTAGTAGTATCAACAGTTACACCCGCTACTGTCGCCATCTGTATATTGTTCGTACATTTGTGAAATTCTCTGATATATAGTATTAATATCAGTTATTAAAGTTGTTATATTTGCTGGAACTGTACTCCACCAAGATTGTCCTTGTATATCAGTTGTTAAATTTGTATACATTCCTTGTGTAAGTAATATCATACCTGCAAAAGTATCTATATGACAAACATTTACATCTTCACATATAATAGCATTACTTAATTCGCTCATATTACTAATTAAAGTACAATCTACAAAAAGATAATAGATATAGTCTGTTGCACTTTCAGTAAATTCAAAACTATAAATACCGTCAGTACCAGGAGTCCAATCTGCTTCAATTACAAGAGCAGCAAGAGACAATGATTCAACAACTTCAAAAGTATTATCCTCTCCCATCAATTTAATTGTAATATTTAAAGTAGAAGATCCGTGAAGATTTTCTATAACCCAACTACAACCACTATTTTTTGTTATATCTAAATATGACATTTTCGTATTAAGTAAAAAAGCCCCTACCCCTTTATAAAAGGATAGAGGCTCTAAATTTTAAGTTAAATTATTATGAAATATTATGCTTCTGCTTCATCTAAAGCTCCTGTTTCACTAGGATCAGTAGCTAAGTTGAAAGCTTCTACAAAGATGTCATCTAGAGCATCTTTAGTTTTACCTGCACCTGTAGTAAGACCATCTTCCATGAAAATCTTTAAATATTGAGGGTCAACACCATTAGGTGTAGGAGTACCATATTGTACCATATAAGTATCGTAATTTGTAGTAGAACCGTTTGGCATCTTATCTACAAAAAAGTCTTCTGTGAAAACTCTACGATTAGTACGTCCACGCATAGCTAACCAAGCTTGTACTTCTTTTTCTACTAAAGTCGCATTACCTGGACTTAAAGAAGGAGCAAGTGGAGGAGTAGTAGCACCTTTATTATTATTAAAAGCAGTTACCATATCTGGAGCCCAACCGCCATCATCAGAAGTAAAACAAGAAACTTGCATACGTACACCTGTAGTATTACAAACTAATTGAATACCTGCATTAGCAGTAGTAACATCAACACCTGTAGCAGTTGCTACTGTATCTGCATTGATAGTTGTAACTAAAGCAGTCAGTACATCACCTTTAGCGTCTCCTGTTTTAACTACATAAGAATATGTAGAAGAACTATTAGTATCAATAAAACCAGTGTCATCTACATCAATACGAATACTATATTCAGTACCCGCAACTAAGGTAGAAGGTAAATTAACATCATAAGCATTATCTGCATTATCACCTACCCATAACTTTTCAGCTACGTCTAGAGCAGAATTGTAAAGTACCCCACGATACCTTAATACTTGATTACCTAACGTACCTCTTTGAATAGTTTTACTTACATAAGCATTACCATCATCTTGTCCTACAGCAATAACAAAAGCTGCTTGATCTTCAAAAGCACCTGCTGGAGTAGCAGGTACCATAGTACCATCTTCTGTAAAAACTGCTACTGCGCCCGCAGCTAAAAGATTTACTTCGTGCATACCTGCGATAGTTCCTCCCCCTTGTTTTGCAAGGTAAGTATCATTATCTACAATTAGAATTTGTCCAATCATTTTTTTATTTTTTATTCGTTAAAGTTATTATCTTGACTTAATAAAGGGGCAGTAGTAGCAGCTTTAATTTTAGCTAATCTTTCAGCAGTTCTTCTACTGATTAAATCTAATACTCCTTTACTTAGGTCAGTATTACGTTGTAAAGATAAACTTGTAACTCTTGGTTTCCTAATGTAAGTCAATGATAGCGTTCTTGGTATAAAAGTATCTGTATGATGTATTAATACCCTATCTTCTAGCATTTCTACTATAGGGCTATCATAAAAAGTAGTACTAAACTTACTATGTAAATATTTTTCAATATCTTCACTATCTACTAATCTACAAGGATAAACTTTAGTTACTTCTGTAGTAAAATTATAAGTTGCTCTACTTTCAGCTACTAAAGTATCAGCAGAATCTAAAGCATTATTTTCATAGTAAATTTCAATATCAACAGCAGCATCAGCAACTAACCAAAAAGAGTTTTCAGCAAATTCACCATTATACCATTCCCAATATATTTCTATACCGTTACTACTACTAAACTCTTCTAATACTAAAGATATTAATTCAAATTTTTCTTTAGCACTATTTAAAGAATAGGCAGAATCATGGTCTACAGCTTTAAACAAAGTTTCAAAATTTGTATCATCGTAAATTTCAAATCTTTGATACAAAGGCGCAGTAGTATCATCCTTTAGTTTAATAGCTTTTTTATAAATATTTCCAGCAGTAGTTCCTATAGTTTTTACAACACAATTATTAAAAACCGCTGATTTACTAGAAACGTGTTTAAAATAATCTCTGGGTAAAGTACCAAAAAGACTACCATCAGATTCTTTATAAAGAGCAATATCAACAGTAGTTATTAACTCTTTTATATTATCGTAACGTTTTCCTGTATCTTGAAAACCTTCTTTATGCCTATTGCTATTACTATCTATATTATTACGTACAAATTCAAGAATTTCTTGGTTTAAAACCATGTCAATTTCTTCATCTTGAACATCGCCATAAACATTACTATTAATCTCTTGTAAATCAAGTTTTATAGCAGCATGAACTTCTTGAATTGTGTACATAATATATTGATATTAAAAATTACTTACTTTGTTTCTACAACAGGAGGATTTGGAGTAGGTGTATTTTCTTTAGCTTTATTTTTAGCCTTAGCTAATTCCCAACTAAAGAAATCTACTCTACTTCTAATCATTTTAAAAGTAGTACTATTATTAGAATTTTTAAGATAATTAACAGCTTCATTAATATTCTTACCTAGTTGAATATCTTCACTACCATCTCTAAATACAATAATATCACTATTAGGATATTGTATAACACCTGTATCGGTATTATTTAAAGCAGCTACTAAAAAAGCTTTAACTTCCAAATTAGGATCTTTAACTAATTTGTTAAGGGTAGATGCTTGTTTTTGTGCTAAATCAGCTATATTAATTCTAAGTTGAGGTTCTTTAAATTCACTAATAGGTTTAACTGGATTAGTAATCCAAACATCTTCTAGTTCTTTTAAAGCAATAGATAGTACATATCTCATACGAGTCTCACTACCCATAATCTCTCCTGCTGAAGTCATAGCTTTAACTATTTCATCAGCTTCTTTAGCTTGATTTCTTTCTATTAATTCAGGGTCTTCTATATAAAAAAGAATTTTCTGAGATTTATCAGAATCCGCTTTAGTATTTGCCACTGAACCTAGAACAAGACAATGTCTATATAAAACATAATCTTCTACGTCAATAGGATAACCGTTCTCTTCGTTATCGTAATCTTCTTTACTTGTATAAGTAAGACCTATTTCTAATTCTTTACCTTGATTATAATGAATAGGTACAGCAATACTTTTAAAGTATTCAGCTGTTTTGTTATACCAATCATTAGAATCAGGAGTGACGTTAATCAGACTAGGTAAATATTTTATTTTTTCTTCGTCAGTTAAAGCTGGTCTACTAGGTGAAAAAAAGCCTCCAATTCTAGGTAAATAACTATCTTGATTCATACCAGGAAGTTGAGGAACTTCTTTACGCTTTATAATAACTTTTTTTGATTTTGATAAATTTGACATATTTTATTGTTTATTAAAAGTAAGGGTATCTATTAAGACACCCTTACTATTTTACATTATAATTTAAACATTAATTAAAGGTTATTAACCATTAACAAAAGCATCATCCAAACTTAGTTTGAAACAATGTTGATTACGATTAAGTTGAATACCTTTAGTAGACAAGAAGTGAACAGAAGTTTTATCTTGTCCTGTAGACAAGTTAAGAACATCTGAATTACCTTTGTAACTGTTGAAGTTATTTCCTTTGTATAAAGACATACCTTGCTCCATACCTCTAATTAAAGAACGTCCCTTTTGAGTAACCATTCTTAAATTAGGTACACCATCATAAGTAGTCTGATCTACAAAATACATTTCATAAGATGTAGCAGGAAGACCTGTACTAGGATGAACAGGAGCTACTTTAGCACGTCCACCATGATCTAAAATACCTAGTAATTTAACAATTACTGTAAGACCTTCTTTAGTCTTATAAGCATTGTAGTAACCACCATATACTAAATTATGACCTGAACCACTAACGTATTTGTCTCCTAAAATTTGAATACCATCACTAGAAGCTTTAGACTTCATAGCATTATCAAATTCTCTTGCTCCACCAATACCTGTATAAAGTACTACTTCAGTCGGTTTCCATTCATCTTGACGACCATACATTACAGAAAGTACTGTATTATCAAGTTTAGAAACTGTTAATTCTGAATAAGTATCAACATTAGGAATTTGAGCAACAAGACCCATACCATGAGGAACTGGTAAACCTGTTTCTTCATCTATGTTACGAATCTGACCATTAGCATCTCGGTTATAAGTAGAGAACCATAAATGTTCTTCACAAGCTTTTTTCCAAGACGTTTCATGTTGCCACTCTTCAAAAGGCATCCATAGCTTTGCAGCTTTACCGCCCCCTGTAGGAAGATTAACCTCTACTACTTTATTAGAAATATTACCACCAATATGATAAGACTTTCTAAGAATAGAGATTTGATTCTTTACTTTACCTGGAGTAACAACTGAACTTTCATTACCATAAGATAAGCTTTCCGATACTGTTCCAGGGCCTTCATGCGCCCATTTAGCACCAGTAGTTAAAGTACTGTAATCAACATAAGAAGAAGCAGTACCTCCAACAAGTTCAAGAGTATATAAATAACCTCCTGTAGTAACTTCTGGTTGAGCAACAACACGACAACGGTCACCATTACGGTTAACAACAGTATGTTGTTTCTTTAACCAATTAGTTTTAAAGACCACACGAATCTTACTTCCTGCAACACCTGGTTTACTAGTTGATGTGTAGTTACTTGACATAACTTCATCAGCCTTATCCATCTTACTAATAACGTCATAAGTATATTCAACGTCACTAACTTCAATACTACGAATACCTTTATTTTGACCTTCCGTAAGAAAAGTAAGAGGTAAAGCGTCATCATCTCTTCCTTGCAGAAAAGTAAGTACTGAATTAATATGATCTGGTTGTGTTAGCCTAGCATGAGCAAGACTGTTTTCATTTGTGTGTCCTTTAGGGTCAAACTGTTGGTCATAAACAACATTAAACCCTGAATTTCCAATAATAGACATAAGTTAAAAAATTAAATTTAAAATTAAGTTAAAAAAATTAAGTTTTAGTGCCTTTTTTTAATTCTTCAACAGCGTTCCAATCTACATTATCTAGAGTGGCTTTAGTCTTAGAAATAGCACCTTGCTTTGAACTGGTTTTTGTTGAGGTATTTCTTTTAATACGTTCAGTCATAGTTTTAACTTTTGAGCTATTAACTTTATCTGTTATAAATTTGTCAATATCATACCCTTTAAAACGTTGAAAAGCTACACTTAAATCCGTCTCTAAGGATTCTTCTCGCATATCAAGTTCATTTTGGGTATAATTAACCCCATCAATATTTTTTACAGGTTTAGAAACATAATCAAAAAAAGCATCTCTGTCATTTTTAGGAATGTTAAAAGATGAAACTCTACCGTTAGAGATTATACCTTTTGTATCATTAATTATCTTATCAACTTTAAGTTGTTCCTGTCGTAAATTTTGTTGTATCGCATTATCATTAACTTCTCTATCAGTAACTTCCATCTTTTTAAGTTCCTCTAGAGCATATTTTGCATCATCAACAATACTATCAGCAGCATCAGAACGTTCTACTTGACGCATTGCTACTTCTTTAGGTTGCCCTAATGCTTCATAATAACGACGAATAATATCCTTGTTTTGAATATCATTATCTTCTTTGATTGTTAAGTCAACTAAACCTCTATAAGGTTTGTCAAAGAAACTATTAGCGTCTTTAGTTACTTCATAATGTCTTTCAAAATCTTTTACAATTTGAGGTCTATTATCAAGTAAGCTATTAACGGTGTCTAAAGCTTCTTGCTTACTAATCGTTTGAACTAAATCGGCAATACTTTCTGGTGTATCTTTAAACTCTATAGTATTACCTTGTTCATCTTTTAACTCAGAGTACCCCAAAGTCTCTAAAACTTCATCTACTACACTAAGTTCACTTTTTCTTTCTTTTTCAAGTTCAGTTTTTGTTTTTACAACCTTACCTTGAATATTTATTTGATCTCCGTTTTTATTAAAGAATAATTTTTTTTCTTCTTCAAGTTCTTTTTCTTCTTCCTCTTCTTCTTCTTCAGGTTCTTCAGCATCAATTTCTTCTCTAGTTTTGATTACTTTACCTTCTTTATCAATCTGATTTCCTTCTTCATCAAACAATTCTAAATCTTCTATCAGTTCTTCTGTAGGCTCTTTTATAGGCTCTTCCGTTGATTCTTCCGTTGATTCTTCCGTTGATTCTTTAACAGAATCATCAGTAAGAATTACTTCGTTTGCTCTGGGGTCTGCTGGATGAATAATTTCATCAACATCATTAAAAGTAAAAATAGGATTAATAAGAGTGCCTTCTTCCTTAGTTGTAGGATTATAGCTTATTTCTTTTTGCATAATACAATTATAATTAAAAATACTTAATATATGTTTATTTCTGTGTTGTTTTTTGTTGTTGTTTTTTCAACATTTTTTCTTTCAAACGAATATCGTCTTTATGGTGTCTATCCTTTTGTTGACGTTCTGCGGAATCTTTAGTTTTAGAATAATCAAATTTATCTCTCTCTAAACTATTATCTCCTTCTTCAGAAACATCATCTCCGTCATTAGCCCTAATTAAAGCAACATTTACCATAGCTTCTGCATTAGTTTCTGCCTTATAACGTTCTGTTTCAGCTTTAAGATCTACTTCATACTTTTTAGTTTCAGCTTGTTGTTGAACTGCTTGTTCATTAGCTTGTTGTTGTCTTTGTTTAAATTCTTCTTCTACATCATCATACTCTTTTAAAATACGTTTAAGAGTAGTCATATTTTTAGAATCTACAATCTCAGCAACCGTAGCTTTAGGAGTATCATTCTGAATAAAAGATAAAGCAAGTTGTTTCATTGTTTCGTTACTACGTGCTTCATCATCACCATTCTTAACAAATACAAGGTAATCGGTTAATGTATGAGTAGGATTAGCAATAAGTAAATTAAGTTCTTGACCATTATCATTATAGATTTTTGATTTTTTGCCTTCTACCCAAGCAAGTCTTGAATTATCTAATAAACCATTAAGTTCAGATTCTACAAAATCATCAAATTGTCTGTAACTTTCTTCACTAATCATAGAACTTCTATAAATAGCTTGTTCTGTTACTCCCTTACCTGCACTAGTATTTACATCACCATAACGTTGTCTATTCATACCTACAGCATCCCAATATTCTGTTTTAACAGCTTGGAGCATTTCATAGGTTCTATAAATATATTCAGATAGAGACATATCTACTGATTTAATACCTTGCATAGCGACAGACGCATTATCAGCAGTTTCATCATAAAAAGCAAAACCTAAAGAAGTTGCATAATACATAAAAGTATCAGTATTCCAACCTGCTTTTTTAGGTATTAAACCATAAGGCATCATTAGCATTTTGTCCTTATTTTTATTCATCATTTTTTCTGCTGAATAATTTAAGGCATTATATGTAAACTGAAAAGGTAAACCTGTCTTAACGACACTTACAATATCACCTGTTCTAGTACGTCTCCAACGACCATTATAAGGAAGTTTACATTTACTTATATTAGATATTTCATTTCTCTGAACCATTACAGGTCTTGTACGAACATAAACACCTTCTGCTAATCTCCAGGTTTCCCATACTTCATTAACCCATTCCCATTCTACTGAAATATCTCCTTTTTCTTCATCTAATTTATAAGTATCATCAACATTTTGTTGTCTTATTTCCCCCATTTCTGTGACATAAGTAAGAATACCTACTTTCTTAAAAGACTTCCATACCGCATGATAAACTTCTATTTCGGAATTAACTAAACTTCTTCTTGTGGGTTCTTCTTGACCTGTATTTCCTGTTATAATACCACCTCTAGCAACTTGTATTGTTGCAGCAGACGCGCCTACACCATCTCTTCTTGCTTTAGTTTCTAAACAAGTAACGTCTTCGTCAGACAACTCATCTCTAAAATAATCAATAATATTATTTATACTCCAATAATCTCTATAAAGAGCATCAGGTAGATCCTCAATATAAGGGCTAGAATTCATATCTCTAGCAAAAGAAAGTTTTCTAGGAGAAATTGGTTTATAATCAACGTCATTAAAAACAACATCTTTACGAGTAATTGCTGTACCTACAGTAAGCCAATCATCAAAAGCTTCTTGCCATTTATCAACAAGTCTTAACTCATACCTTAAAATATTTATAGAATTTTGACCACTCTCAGAAAGATTAACAGTAACTTCTTTTAGTTGTTTTTGTGTTTTAGCTTCAAGTTCTTCTTCACTAATAGCTTCACCTACTTCTAAACCTTGTGCGTGTAATTCATTTATAAACTTTTGTTTAAGGTTTTGTTTATATATAAAATTAGCTGCTTCTTTATATTCATTTTCAACGTGTTCATTAACAGCAACAACGTCCATTACTTTTGGACGTTTACTATATTCTGACAACATTAATTCACATATAGGTTCTATAAGAGGATAATGTTTTAAAACAGCAGGTTGTCTACTTTGAACATTTTGTCCTGTAGTGTTAGAATTAAAAGGATTTGTTTGTAGTTTATAATCAGATGTTTGAAGTCTTCCTACTCTAGCATTATAAAGAGTATCCATCTCTTCATAAATTTCATTATTAAATCCATGATTAGATATAAGATATTCAGTACACTGTTTAGCAAAAAGAAAATCATCTTCTTCTTTTTCTGCACTAGACACTTTCTGTTTAGGAAATTGACTAGGGGCAGTTACACTTTTATACTTTTCTTCAATACTCATATAATGATGTTAAAACAATTCTCTTCGGAAAAAATCATCAGAATCTACCGTATTAGCAGCAGTTATATCAACATGATAAATTTCTTGTTTATCAAGCATACCTATAATTAGTGCCGAAACTCTATCAAAGTTACCTTTAAAATTCCACTTTTGCAACTCTTTTAATAACCCAATATCATAAATACCATGAAATACATATAAAGGTTTACCGTTATAACCGTTTTCACTTTTCTTAGTATATAACCACTTTTTTAAAAGTAAAGCAGCATCACCTTTTCTATCGCTACCTTGTGATATAGTTATACCTTTTCTAATACTACCTTTAGAACCTCGTAGCTCTCTTTGCCAATCAAAGTCAGGAACATCTTCTAAACGATTATAATAACCTGCTCTTTTAAAATAACCGTCTAAATCCCCTCTATCATTTTCAAACTGAACTTGTGCGTTCCATCTTAATGTCATAGCCAAAACCATTTCATTAAAAGTATCAGGGTCAGGCGGTCTACCAACAAAACTAGCAACTAATCTATCTCCATTACCATTATTTAAATTATGAGATCTTTCATATACATAAGCAGCACCAAGCGAATCATTAAAAGATATTTCCCCCGCTTCTTTTTTAAAAGCATAAGGATCTACCCAAACTCTATAAAGTTTTTCTGGTACTTTACCATTAAGTCTAACAGGTCTTCCCCATTCAGCATAACAACCATGTAAATCTTTTATATGACCTAGTTGTTTAGTTAAAAAAGGGTGTTGGTCAACTTCGGGTAAATTATGTTTAGTAACGAATTTAACAACTTCTCCTTCTCGATAAAGTAAACCCTCTTGACGTATATCTTTATATTCTGCTAAATGTTCTACTTTGGTTATATGATCTCTAAGTTCAGGACTATCAAAAACACTTACTTTACTTCCACCGAAAGCTTCAGAAGGTTTAAGACATCTTTGACCTACATAACGATAATAACCTTCTGTAGTACCACCTTGTGCTTTTTTAGCTTCTCTTCTTTCTTTAGTAACAGTACTAGCTAATTCATGATTACTATTACCATCTTTATCAATATAAGGTTTTAAGTTCAGTGTATGACCATGAAAAAATCCACAAGTAGTTTCATGAGCCTCATCATCCCAAAGATTAACAAAAGGCATAAAACCATAACTAATAGGATCATAAAAAAGTTGTTCAAAACCCTCCCAATTAGCTTCTTTAGTACCACCTGTACCAAATACAATTAATTGCCCGGTAATATAATCACCATCCTCCATTGTAGGAATAGTAACACCTAATGCATCCATTATATTAGGAAAAACCCCCGCTTCTTCTAATATAATTAAACTAGCATCTTTTCCTACTGCGGCATTAGGATTATCTTTAAAAGATACTGTAAGAATTTTACTTCTATAACCTTTTTTGATACGAGTACCTTCAGGCATATAACCTAGCTCTAAATTTTCAAGAGACTCACTTATATAACCCCTATTAAAATCTGTATTTTCTTCAAAGAAATCTAAATAATTCTTTGTCATTACAGTAGTAGCATCTCCTTGAGTAAGATACTTTTTATCAAAAGCTCCAATAATAGTAGTACTATTAGGATTCATATTCGCATGAATAGCTCCTTTAAAACCATTCTTATATGAATAACCTTTACGACGTGCTTTAGCAACAACTATATGTAAACCTAAACTCCGAGCTAACTCTAAAGCTTTAAAATAATGATAATCACCGTCCCAAAAATCAGGAAAAGCTACCTTTTTTTGTGCTGTTCTATTTTTAAGAACTTGTTCAGTTCCTTTACCTAATAAAGCATCTTCCGAATCAACTGTCATAAGAATACGACCATAATTCATATAAGCATAATGTTCTCCTGTTATATGAACATCTTGCATATCCCAACTACCATCAGGTTTAGTAATTAATTTTCCAGGTATTGTCATACCATTTTTAATACGCTCCTCTTCAGTATCCCAAAAATGAGTAAAATCAGCAGTTCCTTGAGGTGCTAAACAATAAGTTCCGTATCTTTCATAATTTTTACGAGTTTTAAGAAATTCAGCAGTATTAGCAAAAAATACATCTTCATACTCATAAGCAATTATTTCCTTACCTTCTCCTAGAAGTTTTCTTTTAATCATAGTTGTTCTACAATATCTTCTAATCCTCCAAGATAACAAACATAATCACTATGTTTTATTAAAGTCATTAAAGTTTTCATAGGTATCATACTATTCATTTTAGCTTCACCCCTACTATTAAGAAAACAAAGAACACCTTCATCTATGGTAGATAAAACTTCTACCAATTTACAAAATCTTTTTATATCATAATAATCATCAGGAGTAACAAAAACCATAAAATTATTATAAGCAAGATACTTACTTACAATGTCATTTATAGATGTAGTATGTCCTACAACTTTAGCCGATAGGAAGAAAGACCTCAATTCGAGAATCACTTCTGGGTTGGTACAATAGATTACTGTATTATTTAGAATAGTTTTCATGGTGGTGCTTAATCATATCAGTTACAGCTTGTTTCATATACATTATATTATAAGCTTTAACTACTTCTTCTTTAGTTATTGGATCAGGTAAAACATGAAACAAAGCTAAACCTTTACATTTAATACCATAACTCTCTACCATGTGAGCATAAGTAGACAATTGTAAACTATATAACATTCCTTTACAATGAGGAATAAAATTAAGAGGTGCTTTAAAATATTCAGGTTTATCTACCCATTGACCATTTCTTTTACTAACATAACCAGACTTAAAATATAGAGGTTTCTTATTAGTTTTCCAATCAACAATAATAAACTCACTAAAGTCTGCTTTAATCGCTAATAAATCAATAGTACCTGCTAATAGAAAATCCATTAAACAAATTCTATTTTCAGCATACAAGATATAACCTCTTTCTACTAATTTAATAAGGTAATTACCTATTTTTGGGTACTTAGTACAAATAGCACTAAAAATCTCATTAGATAAAAGTGACCTCTTACTACCTATAGAACTTTTCTTATTTAATGAAAAAGAGCTGTAAGTATTTTTACCTTTCAGTTTGTTACTTTCAGCTCTTATACCATCTTCTAAAAAATTATGAATAACATTACCCCTTTCACAAGCAATTCTATTTGTTTCTTCCCATTCAGCGAGTATCACTTCAACAGGCACACCTCTTTCTTTGGCTTTATAATTAGCCCAATAGTCTCTTTTAAAAGGTATCTCATACTTCCCTATTACTGTAGTAACAGAAGTAAAAAGATCTCCTTTAGGAGTAGTATAAGTATGACTAGGTTCATCAAATAGAATTTCGTCATTACCAAATATAATAGCGTCGTTAGTATGTTTAATTTCAGTTACCAAATTAATCAGGATTTGCTCTATTACCTATTTTTTTACCACCTTTAGCTTTCATACCATAATCTTCATCTTCTTCTAACTGTTTTTCAAGTGTTTGAATTTGTTCAATTAAAGTTTGTACTTTACCTCCTAAAGGGAGTATATCTTTTATTTCTCCTTTAATTACTTCAGCAGTCTTCATATAATTAACAAAATCTTCAGAAGTAGGCTTAAAATCATCAGTAAAAAGAGTAGTTTTAGCTTTATCATTAACCTTAAGTAAAAAATCTAGATTAGTAAGTTGATTTTGAATTGCTGAACCTGTTACATGAAGTGTTCTTTTAAAATTATTTAAAAGTGTAAATTCAGTATTAGCAATATCTTGAAGTTCATAAAACTTCTTAACTGCTTTTTTAGTTTTACTATCTTGTCTCCAATCAGTACTGATTGCCGATTCTTCACAAGCTTTTAGATGCCTTTCTTTATCTCCTAATCCAGCATAAGGACTTCTCCAATGACAAAAGTGGTAGAGATATTTAAAATAAGTTTCTTCTACCACTTTACGTTTATAGTCTTCGCTATCAGTTTCTATATTTGCTCTCCGACCCTTAACATAATCTTTAAATTCCTCATGAAGATAAACTTCACTTCTATTAAAAATTAAGCTTTGCCCTCGCATCTTAAAAAGTCTTAACATATATATTAATATCCATGTGCAAAATCATACGTTAATGGGTTACCGCCACAAGTTGCATACTTATGTTGTATTGTCAATAAATCTTCATTCAGTAAATCTTTTGATTTACCTTTCGCTACGCTTAGTTTACCCAATGACGGCAGTTTTATACCTTGCCCTCTTTGAATAGCTATTGGAATAGCTAAGAATTGAGTCTCAACGATGATTCTAACGTCCTCGACACTCAACTTTTTACCAAACTCTGCATTTACCTCTGCTGTTAGTTCTCTAAGAACTGCTAAGGTAATTTCGTCTAATTTAAGTTGTGCCATTAGTAATATTTCTTTTAACAAAGATACATATAATTCCTGTACCAATAGCAATAACAAAAGGAATTAACTCAAAAAACCTTTATATAGCATATTGTGACATTAATATGATTTTTTGACATTTAGTTATTTTGGTTTTATTAGATTAAAATATTAAATTAGAGTAATTAATTTGTATGTTTATGAATATACCTGATAATAGAAAACAAATTCTAACTTTTATTAATCATCTTAGAGGTGCAATTCCTAACTGTGATGAAGTATTTACTTCTGACGCAAGTTTTGATTTATATTTAATGCTTAGAGATTTTTATCCTCAAGCAAATATTTTATATAGTGCTTTTGCTAATCATGTGATAACAGAAATAAATGGTTTCTATTATAGTATTGAAGGTATGGTTGAACCTCCTACTCATTATTCTGATTTAATTAAGTTATATGGTAGAGATAAAGCAGAAAGAGTTATTAAAACTTTATTAGTAGCGGGGTACAAAAATAACTATGTAACAAATAAATATTTACCAAAGCAATTAAATATAAATTTTAAAATATAATGGAAAAACAATTTCAAAAAGCAGTTTCCGACTTATTCGGAATTAAGACACGTCATATTTCTGAAGTAGGAGTCATGGCATTTTTAGGTACATTAGGACATGATGCTCGTACCTATCAAGTAAGTAAAAGTAATTTAACAGAACTTAAATTTAATTTAGCAGAAAACAAAAAAGCTAATTATGAAGGTAAAGTTATAATTAGAAAAGGAGAGAATTATAAGGTAGTACTAATAAATAAGATTCCTCAATCTTGTAATGAGGTTATTAGTTTAGCTGATTTAGATATGGAAGCAGTTGCAAAAACACCTGTTAAAGTAAAAAAACTAAAAGAACCAAAATCTACCTTACCAGTAAAACCTACGACACCTAATACAGAACCAAAATCTACAGAAGAATCTAAAGCTACTTCGGAAGATACAGAAGAAGCTACTGACGTAAAATCAGAAGAAATTACTGAAACTATAGTGAGCGAAGACACAGAAGAAGCACCTAAAAAGTAAAAAATGGAAAATTTAACATTCGGTCAAAAAGCCGTTGGGTTGAAATTCAATCCTAGTAATGATGATAAAGTAGCAAAGTGTAAACAAGGTTATGCGGCACGTATAGATGAAATGAATAATCTACGTAATTCTACAGAAGATAAAGAAGATTAATGCAGTACGATAAAGATAACCCTCAAATCTACCCTACCAAAGCAGGTTTCTATAATGTTCAAATAAGACATTCTAATATAACTTATAGAGTATTTTGGAACAATAAAAATAAAAGTTTTGGGGGTTATATTTATGGTAGAAGTTTTAATGATTTAATAATAAACTATGAGTAATTTATTTAATAAAATTAGTTGGGATTCACCCTATAGGGAAGAAAACCTTGAAACTGTCCGACTAGGTTCTAGATACTTAGACCCTAAAGAAGAAATGAAACAACAGGAAGTTATTAAAGCTGCTAAAGCCAAAGCTCCTGAACCTCTTACTCTAAAGGAAATTGCTGATATAATAAACAAATGAAAGAAATGATTACAGAACTATTTAATGTTTGGAAGAACGCACCTATTACGATAAAAGACGGTTCGTACTATTACAAAGATGTTAATTTTGCTAATTATCCTATAGATATTAGGGTAGGTATTAAAAAAGAAACAGATCGATATATGAAAACAGAGGAATGGCAAGAAGAAATAAAAGAATTTACTAAAAATTCTAGGAAAGTACTTAACTCTATAGAAGGTAGAGTAAGAATATAAATAATACTACTTTTTAACTATATGTTCTAATAGGGATTTCTTAATTGATTTCCCTATTTCTTTTTGAACTGTTTTACAGCAAGAAGGATTTTTTCCCTATAGGGTGAATTGATATTAATTCACAAACTATATATAATTTCTATAAAAATAATTAAACAAATTATAGTATATTTGAATATATCAAATTTCTTAGTTTATTCACAATTTTGGAGGGTTCGAGAGAGCCCTTTTTTTTGTCAAATTTTAAGTATATTTTAATAACTGATTCGGTAACTGCTTTTATAAAAAGGTATTTAATTTACCTGCATTTTGGATCCAGATTTAAAAATTATTTTATTGGAGTTGGGTTAAAAAGAGGTATTAAAAATAATATTTTTAATAGTGTTAGAAGAAATTTAATAATATTTTAGGGGAGGTTTGGTTATTAATTAAAATAGAATTTTTAGAGGTTTTTTAGGGATTTTTTTAAAAATTTTTTTAGGGTTTTGGAAATATTGCTTACGCTATCCACCATAATAAAACCCCCCTACTTATTTTTGGAAGGGAACTACCCCCGTACTTAACTAATATCATCATTATGAAAATCAACAGACAAACAGCTGTATTAATAACATACTTCATCATACTGTTATTAGTATCATTAATCACAATCATTTAATCACACATCATTATGAAAAAAATTACATTCGAATCATTCATGCTATCATTCACCATGACAATATGTATTATCTTAACTGTATTATGTACCATATTACATGGTGTTGAATCAGATAAGGTAGATGGTAATCCAATACTAATGATAGCACTAGCTTATATCTTTGCTATAGTAGCAGGGATATGTATCATGACTCTTATCACAATTAAAAGAGATAAAGAACTTCCTACATTATAGTAGGAAACACAGTTTATAAATATAACCAACCTACTTATTTTTGGTACGAAATAGGTCGTACATCTAATAATAATTAAAATGAAAACTTACAATCAAAAAATTAAAGTAGAAGTAGAAGTAGATTCTATTGCTGCCAAAGTATTATCAATGTTTAAATCTGAAGAGAAACACGCCGAACTATTAACTGAAGCAATCATCTCTACAGCTTTAGATATGGGTACAATCAGTCACATCTATAGTGCTGCACATGGTCATACAGGAGATATTAATTTCCAAGAAGGTGACATTGTTGATTGCATTGAAACTGACTATTACAGAAGTACTCCTACAGGGGAAATGAAAAGACAAAAAATTGGTGCTTGTACTGTTATTGCTGTTAATAGGTTTAAGTCTAAACCTTTAACAGTAGGGTATCAAGAATACGATTCTTCAGGTAAAGAAATTGCTAAAACTACAAGTGTAGGTATTAAGCAATGTTCTCTTATGCCAATTGAAGTTGAAACTGATTCTGAAACAGCTGAAGAACTTGCTGTAGCTGGTTAAAACATTGTAAGGTTGCTGGAGATTATATCAAAGGCAACTTTATTTTTTATATTGTTAAACTTAATTTTTATACTATGTATTTTATTAATATTATCAAGGCTAGTACAGATTACAAAGTCTTGAATGGAAATCACCCTCTCGTTACTAGAGGTAGTGATATTGAAGGCATACACATTTGTCGTATGTTAAAAGGCAATACTTACAAACTAATATTACTCAAAAAAGGAGAAAAAGCTCTTCTTGGAGATATTTATCTTTATGTACCAAAGGAAGTGGAAATTTAATCCACTTTCTAACACCTTATACAAATCATTCCAACCTACTTATTTTTGGCATCGTGCTAATTTCAAATTTTACATTTAATTTTAAACATTATTATGAATTACAAATCACGAGGAGTAGTTTACTCCGTAAACAAGGTAAAGGACAACGACCTTTGGGAAATACTTGTCCAAAATTCAGACGGGACTTTCGCTAACTTTTTAGTTGACGAAGACGGGTCTGATAATATTATTGAATCTTTTGAAGATTTACCAATTACTAAGCTTTCTCAAATTGAGGGTTGCGAAGTTCTTGGAGATTGGCATATGCCAAAAGAGGGAGAAAAGCAGCTCATTAATGAGAGACATCCTCTTACTACTGTTGGTAATACTACTGATAGAGATTTAACTATCGAAAGAGGCGGTAAAGCAACAGTTCTTAAAGTTGGCGAAAAAGCCAAAGTTGGTGACTTTTATGTTTATCCTAAAGTAGAGGATGAACTACGTCAGCGTTACCGTCATAATATACCGCCAAAGTATAAAGTGACTGACTCACAAACCAACAGAATTATCTCTAGTATTAAAGCTAAACAAGCACTTGCAAGTTTGGGTATTACTACGGGAGGTATTCCAACAACAGCTCCTTCTAATGTAGGGAGTACTAATTTTACTGATGCTGTTAATAGCGAGTTAAGCTAACAATAGTAGCAATTTAAGTACAGAAATAAGCATGAACGGCAGTTTCACGATGCCCTGTCGTTCATAGCTTGTTTTAACTATCTAAAAACCCATGAATATTACCAATCAAATCCAACCTACTTATCTTTGGCATAGGTTACATAACACTCATAAGTATAACCCTTGAACCAATGTTACATCTTGGGAAAGACTACCCTAACTAATAACATCAAATTTCCAATAACTAATAACATCAAAAACATTGTTTTAATTTATTATTATGAGTACTTATATACATTGCCACAAAATTTATCGTAAAAACAACCAAAAAGTAATTATTCCTTTATTAGTTCCACAAGATGAAACACAAGGAGAATTACTATTTAAAACACCTAAACAATGCTCACCTAAAAAGGCTTTATCTCACAACAGAAAAGCAATGAAAAGAGCATTAAAAAGACTTAATTAAATGGTCAAAAGAATGTTGGGAAACATCCTTTATTTTAATTTAAAGAATTTATGAAAAAACTTGAAGAAACAATATCAACATTACTTGATTTATCACTTAAAATAACAATTGTAGATTTATCACCTTCAGTATATGATTATTTTGATATAAAAGATAAATTTAGAGTTGTTATTATATTACCTCAGAAATTACCTATTTTATATAAAAAGAACTTTAAGGAAATTGGGTTGAAATTACCTAAAGATAATGTGGTTAGATTTGTTATTAAAACAGAACCAAGACTTGGGGAAAATTGGGTGGAAAAACACCTTAAAGAATTACTTAAAAAACATTTTTTAAATTTGAAAGAAAAAACCCTTAAATAATAAGGGTATAATATGGTTAAATATTTATATCTTGATTGATATATCGAAGATATTTAAAATATTTGATTAAATCAATAAATGTGAGCAATGTGTGGAAAACCTAATTTAATAAATTTTAAGGGTTATTTGGGTATTGATATTAAAGGAGATTTTAGAAATGTTTTTTAAGGTAATTATGATATGTGTACGGTCGCTGCGCTCCCTAAACCCCTCACAGGGTTTCCTAAAATTTAAAAAATTTAAGGTTTCTCAACCACCCTTATATATCATTTTTCCCCAAAAATTAAATATAATTCCCCAATACCCAAAAAACATCAAAAAATTATTAATATTTATCTTAATTTCCCCCTAAATTATAACCAAATTCCCCCAAAAATTCCCAATAAATTAACCCTAAAAACAATACTTAAATTCTTTTATAATAGGTGGTAATCTCAATTAAATTCACAAAATGATAACTAAAATTTTACAAAAATACGATAATGATTTACAAAAAGAAATAGTATATTATTTAAATAGTAATGATACTTTCTTTTTTCATGGTTATACAGGTACTTTTTTCTTTATGACTTGGGATAAAGGTGCTAAAAAGTTTCCTATAACTTCTAAAAAACCTAATGGGGATAATAGTATTAGTGCTACTATTAATGTATTTTCTAATATACATGAAGAACATTCTAAATATGGTGTAGAGCTATCTATTAGTATATTTTTATGGAGATTTCAGACTGACGAACTTATGTTTCAAGGTTGGGTCGAATCTCTAGAAGAATTTAAAACAGTTTTAAAAGCTGTTGGTTTATAATATTTTAATTAAATTCTGGAGATAAAAAATGAGTAGAAATAAAAAAGAAAAGAAACAAATTTTAAACGATAAAAAAGAAGTGATTTTTGAAGGAGATGCAACAGAAATGACATTAGCATTTAACTACTTAACTAAACCATTCTACATACTTGCTGAAACTATGGGTTTGAGAATGTCTGATGCTTATGAACTAAACAAAAAATATTGGAATGATAAAACAAAAAATGTTAAATCATTTAAGTTGATTGATTGTGTTAGTGATAATTTCCCTGTAGAGGAAAAATCCTTATTTAACTCAAAAACATTATGAAATTAAACATTAAAACAATAAGGTTTTTATTACAATTTAAACCTTATAGAAAGTACTTTTTAAAAAAAGTTTATAACAATATTGAAGTATATGGAGGATCAGGTATTTGTCTAATCTTAATAAGATACGTAAAAGGTTGTAAATATATAAGTGATGCTAAATCTATTTTAGATAAGATTCCTGAATTTAAAGAAAATTTACTAGTAAGCCCTCATACCAGAATGTATGTTAAATGGGATTTTAAATCTAATAAAGATATATATAAATTACAAGGAGAATGGTTTGGTTACAACAGTAAAAGATTACTTTTTTTACAAGAAATATTAGATAAAATGTAATACGAAAAGTAACAAAAGAATTAACAGCAGTATTAAATAGATAAAATTATGAAATATCAAGTAAAATGTATAAATACAGAAAAGGTTCTGTTTGAAGGGTTCAGTCAGTTTGAATGTAAAGAGTGGATGGAGTATGAAGAGTTGGGAATGGATGATGCTTGGATAAAGCAAGTAATAAGTTGCAAAGGTTGTGATAACGAAGGAGAAGAACAACACGATGCTTACGGAATATCTACAGGATATTGGTGTCACGAATGTTACGAGTCAAGTAGGTACCCATATCGCAAGGATAGATACGAAACCATAGAGACTCATGGATACGGAGAGAGGTTGTCAGATGACTATTGAAAGTGTTGTAATAACAGGACATGATTGAGGGTTTTTAACAAAATATCAATAAAAACAACTATATTTGGTTCTAAATTTATAGTAAATATTTAACTTATTAAATTATGATATTACAACAAATAGCAATAGATTTTAAAGAAGGTAAATCAGCTTATGATTTAACTAAAACAGCAAGTAAGTTCTCATATATTAAAATTATGAAATTTTTAGGTAAATATAATAATCTTAGTAAATCAAGTTCTAAACTTAGATATGTTTATGTAGACACTAAATTAAATTTAGTTACACAAACAGATAATTACGATATTATAAAAGATATATTAATAATCGATCCTGGAGAAGCTAATTTGATAGTTTCTGATTTAACTATTAAAAATGACATTTAAAGTCTCATTTTAATTACTACGTGCAGTGAAATTTAATTAAAGTAGCTGCGCTTTTTAAACAAAATTATGAATAAAGAAGAACTAATTAATAAGGTTATTGATAATCATAAATTAAAACCAGAAGAAATATCTTTTATTTGTTCTGCTTTAAAAGATAATTATTATTCTAAGAACCCTTACTCTCCTCATAAAATAACTAATGGTATTTTTATAGACCATTCTGATTTTAAAATATCTTGTAAAGAGACATTATTTATTAAACAAACTTTAATGGCAACTTTTAAAGATTCATTGAACGCGGAAGAAGATGCAGAAATATCAAAAAATTATATGATTTTAACAACTGTTTTATCACCTGACCAATTAGCTTTTTTAACTTTTAGTTTAGTAAATAGTTTAATAAGTCAATTAAGATACTCTATGCCTATAGTTAGGACAGATGTTTTAAACACTATGCTTGTATGTCCTGATGCATATAAAGAAGATACAGAAGAATAATAAAGATATAGGGGAAATTTTGTAAAGTGATGTTTTAGCCCCTTGACTATAAAACACTTTACATAAAAATTAGTTGAGTTTAGGTTTTGAGAAAAATCAATTTTTAAGGAAAATGGAGAAGTTACTACCAATACTTCTCCTACGGTGTATGAAGGGCATTAGCAACCTTTTCTAGAACAAGTAAGAAAAGCTAAGTTCAATTCTTAGATACACCACTAAAAATACTATTATGAATACTTACAGAGTTGGGGATTTTGTTGTCTTTAATTACAAAGACAATACCCTAGAAGGACAAATAGTAGTTAAAATGGGAGATAGACATACTATAAAAGATCTTGATGATGGTACTATTTATAGAGGTATAGAAACAAAAAACATAACACATTATTAAACATTAAAAAATATATCATGTACAAATTTATTAAAATGCTGCAACCTAACGATGTAGTTAAATCTAAAACTACTGATTTTAATCTTACATTAATAGGACAAAATTCTCCTATACATAGACAAGATTTAGCCTCAAATTATATTGTTGAAGATACAAGAGGAAACCAAACAAATCTTGCTTTTCATGAATGGGAATGTACTGGTTCTACTGTAACTCTTTTGATTTTGGAAGATACAAGTAAAAATTTCTTTTATTTTGAATTACAAGAACCTACTGAAATAAATCAACCCGTAAATATAGAAGACGAGTTTGTGAAAAGTTTGGTTATTAATGGTTTTAGGTTATGTTTAAAAACATTATCTTATGCAGAATGTGAAGAAATTACGCAAGTATTATTACAAGATTTTCAAAAGTTCAGACAAGAACAAGTGAATAAATTAGAAGCAGAAAGAGAAAATATATCATTAAAACTAAATAATTTACAACAATAAAATGAAAGATTTAAAAATTGGCAAAGCTCATAGTAAGCAAACAAGTAAAAGAGCAGTTAAAAAAGCACTTATTGACGGTGTTCATAGATTAAAAAACCCTTTTATTACACAAGAGGAGATTTCTTATCACGAAACTGAAAAGAAACAGGATAAATTTTATCCTAAATTACCTAAATGGATTACTTATAAACATGAAAGTAAATATAATGTAGTAGGTACTGTTCATGCGAGACTTACTTTAATGAGTTTTAAACGTAGACTAAAAAATTACACTAATGCAAAAAAGAATAGTTCTACATAACAGTGATAATATAATTTTAACAGATGATCAAACACAATCTTTAGAGATAATTTCTCTTTGGTATAAAACTAAAGATTTATTTCTTTGTTTAAATGGTAGTGCAGGAACAGGTAAAACAACTTTAGCAAAATACTTTATTCAACGTGAAATAAGTAGTAGTGTGAAGTGTTGTGTTTCTGCTCCTACACATCAAGCTAAAGAAGTTATTTCAAAGAAAACAGGTTTACAAGGTTTCACAGTACATAAATTATTAGGAATCCGTATGGATTTAGATATTGCTGATTTCGATCCTGATAATCCTGTTTATGATGTTAAGGGTGTAGGGGAATTATTTAAATTTGATATAGTCATTTTAGATGAAGCTTCTATGATTAATACCAAATTGTACAACCATCTTCTTAAAAAATGTAAAAAAGAAAATGTAAAAATACTATTTTTAGGAGATGAATTACAATTAAATCCTGTAGGAGAGAAAGTAAGTCCAGTTTTTAAAGAAAACGATGTCACTACTTTAACTGAAATAGTTAGACAAGTTGGTGATAACCCTTTATTAGATATATTTACTGTATTAAGAAATGATATAGAGAATAATACTGAAAATTATTTAAAACTACTTACTGAAAGTAAAACTACTAATAGTGGTGGTTATAAAATCTACCCTATAAGTAATGCAGTAAAGAAAAAAGAATTTGCATCTACTTGTGTAGAGCATTTTAATGACCCGTTAAACAACAATAAAATTCTAACATGGACAAGAAAAAATGTTGATAGTTGGAATGTAGCTGTAAAAGGTAAAGTAAATCCTAGTGAAACTGTTGTTACGATAGGTGATACTATAGTTGGTGCTACAAATATTTATAAGAATAATGAACTTATTTTAACTAATAGTTCCTCTTATAGGATCATTAATGCTGTTGACCATGTCAGAAGAGTTGTTGGTATTACTGTACATTCATTAAGAGTAACCTGTGTAAATGCTTATTTAGATAGACCCGTACAGTTTAATATAGTAAAACCTGAAAGTTATGGTGTTTATACTAGTATTTTATTAGATAAAAAAGATAAAGCTAAAAGACAAGGTAAAAGAGGTTGGGTTAATTATTATAATTTTAAAGCTGATTTTCTTATTGCTGATGATTTGATTACTTCTCATGGAAATGTAGTAGATACTCGATCATTTACTTTAGGTTATTCTTCAACAGTACATAAATCACAAGGTAGTACTTATGAAAATACTTTTGTAATTGCTAGTAACATAAGAAAAAATAGAGATATTGCAGAACGTAATCGTTTGATGTATGTAGCTCTAAGTCGAACAAGTAAAACTTCACACATTTATATTTAATTTATTATTATGGAAACAAAACAAATTTTAATCGCTATTGCAGTAATAATTATTGCTTTGGGTGTATTTTTATCAATATTAAGAAGACGGGGCTCCCAAAGTGTCGTAGAAAAAAACTCTTATGATGTTGGCGGGGACAAATCTCAAACTATTGATGGTGATGATTTAGTTGCTGATGAAAGAGAAATTGTTATTAAAGAATGGTTACTTCATGGAAGTAAAAAAGACACTATTAACAAAATGATTGGTAACTATGGGTATAGCGAAAGCGAAGCACGTAGACTTGCTGATGTTATCAGGGACAAATATAACTTAAAATGGAACTTAAAAAGAAAGACTTATATTTATTCTTAATTACAACACTGATTATATCAATAATATTCCTATCGCTTTTAAATAGGGCAGTAGATAAACCTAAAGTAAAAGTGAAAGATTTTTCCCCTATAGGGAAAAAAGACTATCATCATGATTATAATATTCTTGCTTTAGCAGGGGAATTATGTGATAAGTATGATGTTCCTTACCCTATTGTTGAGCATATTGGTGCTAATGAAAGTGGGTGGAAATATCCTACTGATTCTACATATATTAGAAAATGTATTAATACAAGAGAAGGTAGTATTGGAGATTTGCAAAATCTTCCTAATACCTATAAACATTATGCTAATATGCTTAATTTACCTGATACTCCCACTAGAAACGCTTTATTAGAAGTTAGTATTATTTATCTTAGTGACTTACACTATAAATACAATGATTGGGAGAAAGTAAGATACGCTTATGCAAGAGGTAGATGGAAACCTCCTTTTACAATTACTTATGATACTTTACCAAGTGGTGATGTGTTAAAAATTAGTCATAGTAATTGGACTACTTTAGAGCATAAGTTTATGAGAAAATTTGATTGGAAAAAGTATAACTAATCCGTTACGTTAGTTATCTTTTCATTAATGTTTGTTGTTAATAGCCCTTCTTGTAACGGAAGAAGGGTTTTTTAATTATATTATTATGATAAAAAAACTTAATAAAACTATACAAGATTTAGATGAAGGAAGTTTATTTCTTTATGGTACAACTACAGCTTTGGATCTTGTCTTAAAAACTAAATATAAAAATATGAATACAGCTTGTCTTTGTTATATTGTTGGTTCAGGTAAAGTTTTTCATGGTGGAACCGATAATGATGCAGATTTAAATAATTTAATTGTAACTCCAGTAGTTATTAAAGAGCTAATTAATGAAATTAAATGAAAAAATATTTAATAACTAAAACTAAATTTTTTGATTACTCTGACTACAACGTAATTAATGATTTTCAAAAAGTTCTTTATGAGATAGGAAGACATTATATGCTTCATGATAAACACGCTAAAATATTTTATGATGCTGAAGCTAGTGGTCTAGACCCTTATTTAGCTGAAATGCTACTAAGTGGTTTTGTTATTAATGATTGTGCTTTTGTAGTACTTCCTGATATGTTGGATGGTATGAATTCTATAATGCATAGATGGAAAGAATGTACTTTAATAGGACATAATATTAAATATGATCACAAACTTCTTAAAGTAGCTTATCCTGATACTTATGAAACTTATAATTTTTATGATACTGAAATAGCTGATAGAAGGATATATCAAGGATTAGGTATTAGTGCTAAAAATATAAAAGGTTTATATTTTAATCTTAATGCGGTCACTCAAAGATATTGTCCTGATGTAACAAGGTCTAGTAAAGATATTAGAAAACAATTTATCGGGGTAAAAAGAAAACATTATGCTCCTACTAAAGAACAAGTAGATTATTTATTTGATGATGTTATACACCTTCCTGCTATTGTTAAAGAGCAAGTAGCAAAATTAAAAAAAGCTGATAAGCTAAAATTTTTCTTAGATGTCGAAATGCCTCTTATAGAAGTACTTTCTGATATGGAAGTTTATGGAGGTTTTGATTTTGATGTAGAAAAATGGAAACAAAATATTGAAGTTAAGGAAAAAGCAGCGTATGAAGCGGAACTTAGTTTAGATAAAGAATTTAAGAGATTAAGAGATACTTTACTTTCCTCTGAAGAAAGGAAACCTATAACAGGAGGTATCTACGATATGAGTAGAACTAAACTAGTTGATGTAAGTTTGGATTTATTTGGTCAACCTAAGAAACTAGCAAGTAAGTTTAAAGCTAAAAAACCTATTAATATTAATTGGGGAAGTGATTTACAAATTAAAAAACTATTTGCTCATTTAAGATTACCTTTACCGTGTGAAAATGGTTATTTTATTCCTGTTATTTTTAATAATGAGATTGATTTGGCTTTAGATGGTGTGAATAAAAAAAATTATGCTATTGAAAAAGAAAATGTAAAAGTACTTAAAGGTTTAACATTAAGTAAATTACAAGACGCTTTATCTAATGGAGTTATTTTTGATATTAAGCTTACTGTGGGTATTCCTAAAATGAAAGCTATGTTAAAAATGATTTCTGACCATCCTGCTAAAGATTTTATTGGTTATTTGGAGACTTATTCTGAATCTACTACTAAAGTTAAGAATTATGGTCAAAATTATATTGACAAGATCCACTCTGTTACAGGTAAGATTCATACTATATATAGACAATGTCATGCTATAACGGGAAGATTACAATCTGGTGGAGGTAAAAACGATCCTCACAAAATTAATAGTCAGAATATACCTAGAGACAATATGTACAGAACTTGTTTTCATGGTGGGGAAGATTATAATGTAGTTACTTGTGATTTATCTGGTGCTGAAACTGTTATTATGGCTGACAAAGCACATGATATGGTTTTATATGATTTGGCTATTAAAAAAGATGATATTCATAGTCCTGTAGCACAAACTTGTTGGAGAAATGTTCATTTATTTCGTGCAGGAACTTATAGTATGTTTTGGTCAAATTCTAAAGAGTTTTGGGAGAAAAAAGAATCTTTTAGTGAAGTTTATGTAACTCCTAAAGGTTTAGAAGATTATAACAAATCTAAAGAACTTATTATAACTAAAATTATAAATAAGCTTTTAAGAACTGATTTCAAAGCTATTACTTTCGGTACTGTATACGGTATGTATGCTAAGAAATGTGCTAATCAATTAAATATTTCTATTGAGGAAGGGCAAATCATTATTGACACTATCAAACGTATGATTCCTGCCACTTTTGAAATGGTAGAAAATAATGTTATCTTTGGTATGGGTATTAAGAGTTATAATGGTTGGCAAAGACATGGTAAAGGTTATGTGATTTTAAATAATTATAGTAATAATACTGTATTTTTACCACCTATTTATAATTTAAGAAAGTATAAAATAGAGCCTGAATTTAGAGATATTAAAGAATGGGAAGGTGTTTGTAGAAATGCTCCTATTCAAGGTACTCAAGCTGATATGCTTAAACTTGCTATGGTAAGGTTATATAAGTATATTAAAGATAAAGAATTAGATGCTTTTATTATGATTCAAGTACATGATGAACTTGTAGTTAAGTATAATAAGAAGTATAAAGATACTAAATTTGAGTATAATAATAAACAATTATCTTTTGCTGAAATAGTTCAACATCATATGATTGATGCTGCTAATGAATTTCTTTCTGATCCAGAGAAGTTTATTAGTATGAAAGCAGATTATGAAGATACTATAACATGGGTTAAATAAAAATTATAATGGTTAAAATAATACATCAACAAACAAAAACACTAGAAGTTAAGCCTAATGGTAGAAGTAGTGATTTTGTTACACCTAACTTTATATTAGGTTGTCAA
>ERZ1046740.603-NODE-603-length-29428-cov-5.711640_pt1 | contig 29428 bp, 15 predicted proteins | sample MGYA00383093_ERZ1046740 | MGnify/ENA primary metagenome ERZ1046740 (study PRJEB29581, sample SAMEA5548363) | metagenome | biome: marine; feature: coastal; material: water | depth 25 m | study: Short-term variability in the microbial, nano- and picoplankton... | reverse complement strand
GCGAGGTAGCATCATTAATCATCTCCACATTGAAGATTCAATTTTTGGCTTAACCTTGTATAATTCGGATCCAGTTCTCAACAATGTTACAATCTTCAATCCTGATCGAGTCGGTATTGACATGTTTGGAAGTTCTAGCCCAGTGATTCGAGACTTACATGTCGAGCAAGCAGGTCGCCTTTTACCCTTTCAAAACGATTGGCGTTATGGCATCGGGATGTCGGTTGGTTCGGGTTCGACTCCAATTGTTGAGCGAGCTTATTTCACCGATCATTTGTTGCGGGGATTGAATCTCTGGGGAGGTTCTGGTGGTATCTTCCGAGACATTGTCATGGACAATATTTCAGGAGCAACTCTCGGAGAGCCAACTGGTGTTTGGATTGAAGACAGTGTCCCCTTGTTCGAAGACTTACGCATCGATAAGAGCGATACGGGAATCATCGTCCGCCACATCGATGATTCTGGTAATACTCGGGGTGTGTTCAGAGATGTCGTCATCACGAACAGTATGTATCGAGGTGTTTATCTCGATAAGGATAATCATTTCAATTACACAAATTATGAAACTGCTGATTTCACCAACTTATCTGTGCTTGGCACTGGTTCAGCGGGTGCAAAAACAGCGAACATCGCTGTGGCTGCAATCGAAGTAAATGCGACTGGTGCTTGGCTTGAGAATGTCCTTGTGGAGGACGCATCAAGTGTAGGGGTTCGTCTCCATTACGTCGATTCAAGTACGACGTTCAAGAATCTCACCATCAAAGATGCAGGAGAGGCTGGGCAAGGGACTCACAGCGCAGGTTTGGCGATCACGAGTTCATACTTTGCTGCACATTTAGAAGACGTTGAAATCAGTGGCTCTCCGGGTCCCGCACTATGGTCTTCCTCGGGCGGTGCAGTTCAGGGATCTGATTGGTATTTTCATAACAATTCAGAGCATGGTTTGTATATCGATTCGGCGACAGTAGTTGTTGATGGGCTGGATACAAGTGACAACGGTTACTCAGGAGCATATGTCTATGATTCTCGTTATGTAACGCTCACCAATGTTTCTTCTGAAAACGATGGTTCACTTGGAACAATACCGTTGCAATCAGCAGGATTATCATTCAAGAAATCCAATGATCTTGAATCGACCTCTGGTGACGTAACTTGTCGTTCATGCGAAGTCCATTCATCATCTGGACACGGCGTATATGTTGAGGATTCTGTCGATTTATGGCTTGAGAATTTGACTGTGGCTGATATTGGACCTTCTTTCACTCCTCTTTACATCGACAATGGCGGCTTGACGATTGGTTCTCAAGGAGGGCGTGTCCACATACTTGGTGCGAGCATACAGCACGAGTCTACGACTGAATACGCTGTATACATTGAACAAGCTGCGGGTCAAATCAATGATCTAACCATCGATGGCAACCACTCTGGAATGTTTTGGGATGCTAACCATAACGGGGCATATCCTTCGACACTTAGCAATACAGTCCTACGAGGTACCGAATGTTTGAAGTTGGTGAATCATCCAAACCTAGGTGGTTATGGAAACACAATTGATACAGGCTGTACTGGAAACATCTTCTTGGAAAATGCAGATGTGAATTTCTCTAATTTCCTTGACTCCACAGGAAGCCGTATTCTCGACCTCGATGCTTCTTCAACACTTCATCTTCACCAACCAAACAATATTGATTTAACGATTGCAAATATTCCATCAGGAGCTACGATTGATGTCGCATGGGATGTTACTGTTTGGGTTGTTAACAATCTCTCCAATGGTGTCCCATCTGCCTTTGCGAACGTTACATTCAGTCAATTTGAGCCATCTGTGTCGAAGTTTACCAACGATATAGGTACAACACAACTTACTGATTTCATTGGGCAGCGTTGGAGCAATACCGGTGCATCAGCACACACTGATGTAACAGTCAATTGTGGATATGACAGCGTGAGTAATTCAACATCAGCCGTTCTTGATTCAGATCAAATCATGTATTGTCGTTTGAATTTAGATAACCAAGCTCCGTTCTTGATGTGGACTTCTCCACAAGATGGAGCCATCTTCCCTTCACAAGGCGAAGTAGAGTTCAACGCGTCCGACTCATGGGACCTTGATGATGACATCTTGACCTTTACATGGACTTCGTCCATAGACGGTTGGTTGAGCGATGGTGGAGTCTCTGTGTTGACTGGGAATGGATTGACAGCCCCCTCTGTGGGATTGAGCGATGGTATCCATGACATCACGTTGGAACTATGTGATGATGCAGGACATTGCGTTTCAGAAAGTAGAACCATCGAGTTGACCAATCTTGCGCCTGAATTGAGCGTTACATTTGAACCGACCTTAACTCAATACAGCGAACTGATTATGCCACAAACAGGCACTGTTGTGATTAATACAACAGGAACGTTCGATCCAGAAGGAGATGATTTCGCATGCCTCATCACATTCGGTGGTTACAATCGCCAAGGGACAGGTTGGGGTAATCAGTATACTTGTCCGCAGGAACTTTCGTACACATTTGATCATTTTACAGACGATCCTCCTGCTTCCTTTTTCTTGACTGTCATTGCCTTTGATGATGTGGGTAACAACGACACATACTCCGCTGAAGTGAAGCTGTTCAATGAAATGCCGGATGCTTCGTTTACACTTGAACGAAATGGAACTGCAAGTGAGGACCTCATCTTCTTCAATGGAAGTTCATCATATGACCCTGAAGGAAATGATGTTTCATTTGAATGGTGGTCAAATGTCGATGGAACTCTAATGGTGGGGAATGACATCGAGAATATTTCTTGGGACGGATATCTTTCACGTGGCGTCCACCAAATCGAGTTGAGGATAACCGATAACCGGATGGAGCACGGTGGACAAATGTCTGTGTATTCCGAATTGATTACAATCGACAATTCAGTTCCTAGAGCAGTAATCCAAGACCTCGATGTCTTTGATAATCTTGATTCTTCAATTCTCATCCCGTTTAGCGCCAATGGAAGCGGAGATTGGGATTCAGCCTGTTCGACTTTCCCTGCAGGAGGAGATTGGCATTGTTCAGAAGTTGAACCAGCAGCAGGCTCTGAATTCCTGCAAATAATTTGGACAAGCGATGTCGACGGTCTCTTGACTCCTGAGGGGGAGGATTGGTTGACCTTCGAAGAACGATTGAGCGCAGGTGAACACGTCATTACACTCTCAATAAGTGACGGAATCAATCCTGTAGTAACGACAACTCGAGCACTCTCAGTTTCGACATCTGCTCCAGTTCTTGGCCTTGCTTCACCACTGAACAACAGCGTCTATTCCTCAAGTGACATGATTCTCTTTGACGCTCGCTCAAGCGTTGATTATGATGGTGATGAGTTTACAATGACTGTGCGTGAGTACGATTCAGTCACAGAAACGTATGTACCTCTATTGACAGATGTCAATGCATCCATTACACATTCGATTAATCTCGATGCAGGTGAACAGGACGTACAGATTGAATTGATTGATTCCACTGGAGCGATTCGTATTGAATATCTCCACCTCACGATCGAGGCAAGCGACCCAGTTGCAGTTCTTCTCACTCCTTCTAATTTAGAATCGTTTGACCCAGGAGTGGCGATATCCTTTGAAGGCGATTCATCGGATGCCGACGATGATCTTGTTCATCGTGAATGGAGATTATGGCCTTCTCTAAATCAGCCAAATAACGGTCTAATGACTGTTTTAAGCACACAATCTATGTTTTCTCAAGTCTTTGCTCCGGGCTCGCATCATGTCTCCCTCTACGTCGAAGATGCTCGAGGTGCAGTCTCAGAAGAGCACATCAACTTCACAGTTCGATCAAGTTTACCAGAGTTGGTTCAAACGAGTTTACAACTTTCACAAAAAGAGTTTGTATCTGGTGAAGTAGTGACGCTAGATGTTTCTGTTCAATTGATTGATGCAGATGGCTCAACAGACGATGTACGTGTTGATATTACTCACCTCATTCAATCGTGGAGTTTCAATCTTTCAGACGATGATGGTGATTCTGTATGGACTGGATCATTACAATTCCAACCAGAGGGTGAAGGAAGTCCAAGTTTGAAAGTCATTGCAACTGATGGAGAAGGTGATAATGCCAATATCGACATACTTTACGAACCTTTGAAAGTCGTTGAAGAAGATGGAGGGGGCTTTTTGTCCACTCCTGTATTAATCGGAGCCATTTCAATTGTCATTCTCGTGGGTCTTCTCATTACCATTCAACGCCGTCGACAAGTAACTGCGGAGATGAAATTAATCGATACATGGGGTGTTTTCGGAAACGGAGTTGAAGACGATTCCGAGTCTGAGGAAACTGAACCAACCAACGATGAAGAAGAAGTTTTAGATTGGGATAATGTCTAAACATAGTTCCATTTTGTTACTCCATATCATTGATATACTATCGAATTCGAAGGTGTATCATGAAGAGAACCATCGCTCTGCTTTTTGCTTGCCTAATGATTGTTACAACTATACCTGCTAATGTAGCTGCACAAGATTCTGATTCCATCGCTTTTGGAATTGAATATGATTACTCAAACCTTAACGCAGACGTTGAGTCGATGATTGGACTTGACTTGACCGAGGTCTTCCAAGAAGTTATGGCGGCTGGTGATGATGCGGGTATTGATCTGCTGATTGGCCGTGTTACAACTGGGACCACAACCATTGTCTTTGAACAATATGATGGAGATACTGCAACACTTGATGTCGATGGAACACAAACTGATTTCGCAACGAAGATAACTAAACTAACTGTACGCCACGGAGTTCTTGATGACTTCGCAGTCAACGCAGAATGGGATGATTCCTATGCGGGCATTGAATTGACTGTTGGATACGATGCTGAGCAATTATTCAACGCAGATGTTCTCTATACAGAATACTTTGACGACAATATGGATCTTCATGGCATGGATATGGAAATGGATATTGATGCTATGATTGAGTACAGTGTTGGTATTTCTGGCGAACTTTCTGGTGACGGAGAGGCGCTACCATTCGATGTCGAATTGAAGGTTGGAGTCTCTTACGAAATTAACAATGGTTTGATTGAAGTCCGAATGGATGAACCTTCTCCTTTGTACAACCAAATGGTAGGCCTCCAGCCTGGAGAAGAATTGTACTGGTCTTGTGGAGATGACTCAGACACTCCATCTGTCGATAACGATGATGGTGAGATTCATGTTAATGATCTATGTTCACAGAATAACATCCACTACGATACCGCAACCTCTGTTGTCTTCGAGTTAACTGGTATCCCAACAGAAGAGTTTGGACTCCCTGCTGGTGACTTTGATATCTCCATTACCGACGATGTTACAGATACGTATGATGGAGAAGTTGAAATCTTCTTCATGGGTGGTGCAATGGAACTGCTTGACGAACCTTCTCAGATGATTACAATTGATGATGGAAGCACACTTGAAGTCCATCAAGCATATGCTTCTCCAACACCACTCGCCTTCCCAGCAATGTGGGCTATGATGTGGGCAAACTCTGTTGTTGGTAGCGGTGATTACCCAACAATTGTTGATGCATTGATGGGCAACGCAGATTTCGAAGAAATATTTGGGGACATTGCTGACGATATCGAAGACGGTTTTGATGGTGAAGACGATGAGAGTTACTTTGTTTGTGCAAATCTGTATGAAATCCCAAGAGAGTATATGGATGACGGTTATGATGACTGTGGAGATAACTCGGATGAAGAATTCTGGTGTACTGACGATGATGGAAACTCCTGGGATGTCGGTCCATGGAGTGTTAACAATGGTTGGGACGATTGCCCAAACGGCGAGGATGAAACAATGGGTCCTCAATACGATATTTACATTGACATGATGGACGCTTCAGAAGATGAAATGGAGTTTGATTATTCTGTCCATGGTCTTGATTACGATGAAGATTATGAAGTATCATGGACAGTTACAGATGATGAAGGTACAACTTCAGATGCTGGTTCATTGGCTGTAACTGAAGATTACAATGTCTATGGCTATGATACAGCATCGATTGATGGGCCTGGCGAATATTGCATTGATGTTCAAGTTACCCGCCTCAGCGATGATGTAATTATCGGTGAGGAACAAAATTGCGATTCAGTTCGTAGAGACATGGAACCGAGTGATAAGGTTGTAACCATTGTTGAAGCTATTGGAGAATCCACGCTCGAGAATGCATTGGAAATTTTCGGTGATAATCTTGAGAACCGTCTGTCCAACTTTGAAGACGATTTCGATGTCGCATACGAAGATGGTATGGCTTACGCACTGTTTGATGCAGAAGAAGACCGATTCGTTGGATTCCAAGTTGTTGCATCTCCTGGTGGCACACAATGGTACACACTCATTGGTCCAGAAAGCAATGCATACGGTACACCGACACGCGGAGTTTCAGTCACCTACTTCACAGGTCTTGCAGCCCAAGAAGAAGCAGAAATCATTGAAGACCAAACTGAACTAGCAGACTTAGTTGATGTTACAACTCACAATACCAATGAAGTTGAAGCAGTTAACGAAGGAATCGATCCTGAGACACTCCCTGATGAAGGAACTCCAGGTATTGATAATCTCACCGAAGATGAGGCATCAAGTCTCCTTCCGTTTGTATCTCCTCTAATGACGGTCTCAATCATTGCTCTTGCAGGAATGTTTGTAACAATCCGTTCTAAGGACGAAGAATGAGCCCAGACGTAACAGCACCCCGTCGTATTGTTCGATGGCGTATTGTTGCCTGCATTGTGCTTGTAGCACAATTGGGCGTGCTTCAAGGATTGGACTCCTCGCTCGAGGATGAATCGTGGTTTCTTGGACGTCTTTCTGCGTCAGTGGATGAGGGTCCACTCTCCTTAGAAGGAGTAGCGGTCAATATCACAATTGACATGAAAGAAGAACAGGATGATCTCTCTGTCGAATATTTTGGACCTCTACGTTTGAATCATTGGCAAAGCGAACGAGATTCAACAGCAGCACTTGAGAATCAGGACTCTTATGAAGAGGAATGGAATGAAACGTTTTCATCACCAAGCCCGAGTGAAATCAAATCAAATACGCATCGATTGATCTATGGCTCAATGGTGGTATCTGGGGTTCTTTTGGTCTTACTTCTCGTAGATTTTTGGAAGCAACATAGTGGATTCTGGCTTACACTCAGTCGGCGTTTACTTTCCTTTACTTCGATGACCATGGTCGTAACAGTATTTGTTATGATTTTGATTCTTCTGCCCATCTCATGGTTCTCAACTTCTGCGGGCGATCCGGAGTTGTATTCTGAAAATAATAATTCAGAAGCTTTCTTAGCACATACTAATTTTGAAGCAGAAACCTCGCTCGGTGTCGACGGTTTTGTCTTGGAGTTCGAAGGCGGCGGATACGATATTGGTATGGTACGTCCAGCAAACCGAAGTGCGGTTGAAGCAGAACCTCCCGCTCCAGGAACAGTAGATGCAGAATCGTATATCGGAGTCAAAGGAGAGGTGAGTACAACAACGCCTGAATACTTAGAGACGACAATCTATTTGTGGACCGTTTTGTGGGTTATGATTCCATTCGTGCTTCTGCTCCATCAACGTACAGCAATCGATGCAAGCTTGGCTCCATTGAAATTCCTCGAAGAGGAATAATCACTTCTTTTGTTCTGGAAGATCGCCATTTAGACTGTCTGGATTTTCTGCCAATGGACCCCATTCTGTTTTCTTACGAGCGAGTCCGATTCGCTTGGCATAGAGGAAACGTAGGTTCTTCCAACCATCTCCCCATGTATGGATTTCAGCTTCTCCAACACGCTCTCGGTAGGGGACTGAGATTTCGATTGCCTTTTTCTTTCCAAGGTGCTTTCTTGCAAGGATCTTGACTTCTTCAGAAAGAGGCATTCCATCGTTTGTTGGGCGCATCTTTTCATTCTCGAAAATATCCTTGCGGAAAACCCACATTCCTGATTGAGAATCTTTGATTCCATAACCGAAGAGGACTCGTGCTGTGAATGAAAGGACCCAATTTCCGAATCCATGAAGTCCTGACATTGATCCAGATTCAGCCATGCTCAATCTGTCACAGGTAATGAATTTCAAATCCTCATCAATAAGTCTCTTGACAAGTTCTGGAATGAGTTCAGCAGGATAGGTGCAATCAGCATCCATGGTGACAATGACGTCATTCGATGCAACAGCAAATCCTGTGCGGTATGCTCGGCCATATCCCTTTCGAGGCTCGAGATGAACGCGAACATCCTTCTCGAGAGCAATATCTCTTGTGCGGTCTGTCGATGAACCATCGACGATCATGATTTCGAGTGATTCGCACCATCCACGAGGGATTGCATCGACAGTTGCACCCAATGCTTCTTCTTCGTTTCGAGTGGGCAAGAGAACGGTCACTGATACGGGTAAGACCTCAACCATGAGTGGGCGAGTGGCCGTTAGGGTTTGAATCCATTGGGTGTGCCCTATGCTGCTGCATCAAGACCATTTTGCTCGAATTCTGCGAACTGAAAGTTTTGCAGCCAATCGAAACTTTCTCCACTTGGATAGTTTAGGCCGGCTGCTAAACACATCTCCTGATCGTCGTACAATCTCATTGTAGATTCAGGATATGAATTTGAACATTCAGACCTTGAATCAGCCCTCAGGGATACATTAGGTCGCTTTAACTAGTCGTCGCTTTATTCATAACCGAATTCGAACTTGGCGTAACATGCTCGGGCGTTGTGCAGGTGTCAGCCTCTTCGCCCTGCTCTTAATTTCGATGCTTCCTACAGTGAATGCTGATGACACTCAACAATCCTCTACTCCACTTCCATCTGGAGCCACAACAAATGGTTATGTTTGCTATGATGATGGTTGCTCTCCAACCGATCAAACCGATTGGTGGAAAGTCCATGCCTACAAAGGCGACATCGTCCAAGTCTACTTTTCAGGTTCGATGAATAATGGAAACTGGTTGTGTGTAAACGACGGTTGGGAGGCTGATTTCTCACTGCATGATTCTGCTGGTTCACAGATTACGGGTCAGGCGATGAGTGACGGGGGTTCAGCGACAACTTTGTCCACTACAATGCCATCCGAAGGGCATGTTTATGTTAAGATAAAAGGAAAGGATAGTTGGTGTAATGATGGAGTTGACTACACATTAACTCCTTCATTGAATCAAGATAATCGAGATACAGATGAAGATGGTTTTATCGACAATGAAGATGATTGCGATCTTATCGTAGGAACATCGACAAATGATCGGAAAGGATGTATTGATACCGATGGCGATGGTTGGTCAGACCAGGATTCTGGATGGGATGTTCAAAATGGAGCAGATGCCTTTGAAAATGATGGGACTCAATGGAGAGACCGTGATTTCGACGGGTACGGAGATAATGCCCTTGGAAATCAGCCAGACCATTGCCCAGATAATCGTGGGTATTCCACCGATGATCGTTTTGGATGCATTGATTCAGATGCCGATGGGTATTCTGATGCAGACCCGGGCGGTCTGGATGGGCTCGAACCATGGTATGCACATCCTGATGGATTAGCAGATTCGTTCCCGTACGAATCCTCTCAATGGAGAGATACCGATGGCGATGGATTTGGGGATAATTGGGATGACCCTATGTGGAACGAGACACATATTGCATGGGGCATAGGGGAATGGTTGCTTTCTGCTGAACAACCTGACGCCTGTCCGTTCATTGTTGGGCTTTCCTTTGCTGACCGATATGGTTGTCCAGATGCAGACGGTGATGCCTGGTCAGATCCAAGTGAAAACTGGAGCACAAGCGAAGGAGCTGATGCGTTTCCCACCGAACCAACTCAATGGCGTGATCGAGACTTTGACGGCTATGGGGACAATCAAACAATTGGAGCAAATCTCATCGATGATTTCCCAGATAATCCAACCCAATTCAGAGATACTGATTCCGATGGTTGGGGAGATAATCAAACCTATGGAGCTACACAAATAGATGATTTTCCAATGATTCCAAGCCAATATCGTGATACAGATGGTGATGGCTATGGTGATAATCTAAGTGGATTTGAAGGCGATGTTTGCATAAATTCAGATGCAGAAGAAGTTGAAAGTGGCTGGATTTCAAGATTTGACCGTCTTGGTTGCCGAGATACCGATTCAGATGGCTACTCAGACCCAACAGAGGACTGGATACCACATCCTGAAGGATTTGCAGATGCATTCTCAAGTGATCCTTCGCAATGGTATGATACCGACGGTGATGGTTTTGGGGACAATCTCGAATGGTTTGATGGACAAGCATGGCGTTTGGCTTACCGAGGAGACGGTTGTAGAACCACTTCCGGAGAATCGACATTCGATCGATGGGGTTGCCCCGATTCAGATGGGGATGGGTGGTCTAACCCTACATCATACTGGCTCGCAAGTCCTGGAGGTATGGCAGATGCATGGCCAGATGATTCCACTCAATGGCATGATTCCGATGGAGATGGCCGTGGAGATAATCCTTCAGGCACAACAGCTGACGTTTGTCCAACTCATCCAGGAACCTCTGTTGGACCGAGTGCTGGTGGAGATCGATGGGGCTGTCCAGATACTGATGGCGATGGATGGTCAAACCTAGGTGATGCCTTCATCCATGAACCAACCCAATGGAGAGATACCGATGGAGATGGATTCGGGGACGAAGAAGATGGTAACGAAGCAGATGCTTGTCCAACAATCCGAGGAACATCAATTCTTGACAGACTTGGATGCAGAGATACCGATGGTGATGGCTGGTCTGACCCAACAGATGATTGGGAGGCCCACCCATACGGACCTGCCGATTCATTCCCTACTGAAGCGCTTCAATGGCGTGATACCGATGCCGATGGGTTTGGTGATGTTCCGCTTGGTGCAATGCGAGACGATTGCCCAGAAATCTTTGGAACCTCGACTCGAGATGTACAAGGTTGTGAAGATTCGAATGATGATGGTTGGTCAAATGAATACGGTGAATGGAACGCTGCTTTGGCCATCATGGGCGAAGACCCAGCCGCTTCTTGGATGACCTATCTCATTATTGGAATTGCCTTTATCCTAGGTGCTTCGGCAGCTCTTGTCACTCGTACTTTGAGAGTAGAAGAAAAAACCCTTGGTGAAGACTTCCTCTTAACAAACGAGAATATGTCCACAGAACCCCCTCTTGATGCATTGCCAGACTTGGCAATCCCTCTTCCACCTGCTCCTGGGGGTGAGGAATCTGCGTAATTGTTTACTGATGCTTTTTGTTTTGCTCAGTGCTTCCTTGATAACACTCCCCGCATCTGCGGAAGGAGAATTAACCGAATTATCTGATGCAGGCATCACTCTTGTTGCATTGCGTAACGATACACTTGATCTCAATCAAGATGGTGATATTGATGCTGTTCGAGTTGTTATAATTTTGAACTCCACCTCCCCATCGACGTTTATTGAGATTAGACTCATCGCCTCTCATAACGATCGTGAGGTTGTTGAGAAAACAACGATGGAGATTTCTGGGCAATCCAATGCAAGCCTGACCTATGACGCTTGGGCAAGCGGTAAACATGAACTTGAATTGGCTTTCTATGATATGAATGGTATTCGAATTACTGGTATTGAATTGCCAACATATGACATGGTTCCTTCATTGCAAACACCGATGCTTGCACTTGAATTATTTGGTTCCGACACACTAGAAACAGGTTCCTCATGTGAAATAAATCGAATGTTTGCAGATGAAACAGGCCCTCGCTATGGTGCAATCGGTACGCAGACATTTATTGGGGCTCCATTCACTATTCTTGATAATGCTACAACTATTGATTGTTCCAATTGGCCAGCCGGCCAGTATTCGCTTAAGGAAACTTATCGTAATGAACTTGGCCAGACCGCTGAATCATGGCTTAACCTATCCATTCAGAATCGACCAGCACCAGAATTTGAATTGATTCTAACAGGTAATCAAATGGCAACTGATCGCCCTTGTCTTGTTGCTCTACAAGGACTGAATTCCAATGAAGATTTCACTTCATATCAAAAAGTATGGGAGGTTTCCACACGCAAAGGAACCATATCAAACACCTCTGTGTTCGATTGTTCAAGTTTACCTGCTGGCGTTCATCTCATCGTTCTCAAAGTAACGAATATGGAAAACATTGTTAGCACTGAGGCGGTAAATCTTGTTCGTCTCCCTGCGCTTGATTTGACAGCAGAAGAACAAGAAGCCCTGCCAAGTCAATCCTATGGTGCTGATACCAGCACTGAAGCAGTCGGCTGGTATACAATGGCTGCTTTAGGCCTCATTGTTGCGATTGTCGTCTTCGTTTTACTTGTTCGAATCAAGGAACACGATGAGTTGCTTGCGTTGCCTGAATTAGGCCCTCCTCCTCAAATTTTAGCAGATGGAACTCCTGACTCGGAAGGCCTTCCAACCATGAACGATGATGAGGGTCAGTTATGGCGCAAGCATCCAGATGGTTCTCTCGATTGGTGGGATACTTCATTCAATATCTGGCAACGTTGGTGATTCTTTGCAGGACTGGTTGTTGATCACTCTCATTGCTTTTGGAAGTTTGATTGGGCTGATGTCGCTTCATGGATTGTGGCTCTGGTGGACGCGTGTTCGGCCGAAACAACCTCGCTTGAATGCGGATTGGCAATCGGACTGTGAATTCATCTCATCAGCCGAGTTTGAAGATTCAATGATTACATTCCGAAATGTGAGGGACTTTCACTGGAGAACAACCAGAGATCGAGATGAGAGTTGGGCGGATGAAGTGAAAGTCGATTCTGAAAAAGTCAAGCACATTTGGTTCGTTGTTGACCAATTCCACTCGTTCAAAGGAATGTCTCATACCTACCTTACGTTTGAGTTTAAGGACGGTACATGCCTCTCCTTTTCGTTCGAAGCACGCCGAGTGAAGGGAAAAAGGTATCATCCTTGGACAGGACTTTGGCGTTCGTATGAGTTGTATCTCCTCCTTGGTTTTGAACGAGATGTGACGCAATTAAGAACTCATGGAAGAGGAAACATAGTCCATATGTATCGAGTCATCACACCACCAGACAAAGAACGACAAATGATTGTTCAAATGTCACATCGTCTGAACCAACTCACACAACGGCCTGAATTTTATCATACTTTATTCAAAACATGCAACACCTCCATCGTTCGTGCTGTCAACACTGTTACGCCTGGACGTATTCCATTTCTATGGAGAAACTTCCTTCCGGGATATACACCAAAAGCTGCATTAAAACTCGGACTTATCGAAGATTGGGGTGGTTTAGAACTAACTCGTGAAAAGGCTCGGGTGGACCAGCGTTCACAAGCATGGGATAAGGAGGAAGAGTACAGCGAAATGCTGAGGAATTTTCTGCCTCCTTCAAACGTTGATCAAGAGTAAGAGATCACCCTGTTGGCATGAGATTGTGATTTCTTGTCCAAGTGCTTCATTGTGTATTCCTTTTGTTCCCGATGAAAGATGTTCGTTGTCGAGAGGATATTTACAACCGCTTAAGGTAACTCCAGATACTTCTCCAAAGGGAATCAAACTGATGTTTCTTCCTTTCACAGTACTGTACTGAATCGGTATTTTTGTTACTCGCACAACCATCCAATCATCAATGTGGAGATGGGCATCACTCCGACATTCAAAAAGTGCTGAAAATGCGGCGAGTTGGTGATCTAATCTCCCTCCGCTGATACCGATGACATTGATTTGCCTGCCAGGGTGGTGTTCTTTACTCCACGCCAGTCCCTTCGAAATGTCGCTTGTATCCTGGGCTGGATCATGAATAATTTCAACTCCTTGGGAGTGAAACGCATCGAGCTGTTCTGATGTCAAACCGTCCATATCTCCAACGATCACATCAGGCTTAATTTGTCGCTTCTCAAGGGTAATTGCAGCGCCATCTAGAGCGATAATCGTACTTGATTTTGAAACAAAAAAATCCAAGACAGAATCGGAGGGAGAATCGCCGTTCCCAACGATGAGAATGTCTGTCATAAATCATCCATTTCATCCTAGTTCTTGACCTGATGGGTGAAGCGATTTTTGCATGTTAAAGAATCAACCTCGGACAATGGTTTAGAACGTTGAACATTCTAACAAATTCATGCGCAGGGGTCCGACGTCTGGAAAAGGAGTTCTCGCGACCCTTTTGACCGTCCTCATGATGGTGCAACTTTTTGCTCCAATGGGCGGTGATTTCAATCCACAACCGGTTGCATTAGAGGACCCAGCAATGCCTTTGGACACACTTCCGGGAACACTGGCTTTTGGACATGACCTTGCTGGACAGAACATCGATATTGAAGGAATGTCAAATCTTGTAGTTCGTCAAGATTCATCTATTGATAGTTGGATGACCGAAATCTTGCATGATAACGCTTCCACCAATCTTAGTGAACCTGACATGTATCTCACAGAAGATGGAACAGTCTACCTGTGTTGGATGGATTCAACAGGTTCAGTTTACATGGGTACGAGAAATTCAAGCGGAGCGTTCACTACTTCTCTTATCGATACAGTATCGACTTCATCAGGTGTTATCGGATGTTCAATTGCAGTCGATGAATCAGAACGCCCTCGTTCTGTGTATGCTGATGGTGACGATCTGAAAATGGCACGACTGGCCTTCAAAGGGCAAATTTACACCGTCTCAGACATCTGGCTGAAAAGAACAATCGTTGAAGGGATAGAACCAGTTTCAATTGATCTCGCACTTACTCCTGATGGTCAAGAATTTGCAGTAGTACGTAACGCAACAGGTGTCCTATGGCAAGTAAACAACAGCGGAATGCGTTGGTATCACAGTATCCTTGATTCAGGTCCAGTCGGTTCTGAACTCGATCTTAAGATTGATTCGACAGGCGTTGTTAACATCGCTTACACTCGATCCCAGGAAGCAGTACGGTTGCAGATAGATGGTTCCGAAGTGACAACCCAAATTCTTGCAAGAGGTGCTGATGTCCACACCGCACTTGGTCTTGACCTCGATGGGAATGACTTAGCTCAAATCGCTACGACTACTTTTTCAAATGGAATAACAGAACTTTCAATCTTCAAGAGTCTTGAAGACCAATCAACAGGCCGTATTTCAACAACTCCAGATTCCGTGTATGAACTCTATCCAGACGTCGAAGAAGGAACGATTCTTTCTGCAGACATAAACGCTGATGGTTTTGATGATGTGATCATGGCACAACCAACTGCTTCAAGCAGCGGATTGGCATCCAATGGGCGTGTCGTAACCGTCTTTGGAAGCGCAACAGGGTTGGACACAAGCAATGCTCATGTCCTGACAGGAGCCCAAAACGCAGAACACTTTGGCAGCGATATTGCTGTTGCAGATTTCAAGGGCAACGGAAACGCTCAACTTGTTATCGGTTCTTCTGGATTTGACAATACGTCTCGTATGGGAGAATCAAATCATGGCCGTATCGCTATGTATGAATGGAGTTCAGAATCTCAATCAGATTATGATTTGATTTGGAATGTTTCTGCTGACGATGAAGAAATGCTCGGGGCAACACTTTCAGTTATCGATAGCATGTACGGTAATTCTCATTCGGATCTTGTTGCACTCCAATCCAATTGGACAGATGGAGTGCAATCAAGCGGTCGACTTTCAGTCTTCGCTGGAACGCCAACTGGTCTTCTCTGGGAATCCAACATCACCGAATCAACAGACGGGTTGTATTTCGGTCAGTCAATGTCAAGTGGCGGAGACCTCAATGGTGATGGATTCGGAGATTTTGTTGTCTCAAATACGGGCTCAGAATCATCTCCAACAGGTTATTCTGCAATTGAGGTGTTCTATGGTTCAGCCTCAGGATTCTCTTCAACTCCAGATAACGAAATTCAAGTGTTATCTCAAGGACGAATGTTCGGTACAGTCGTTGAAATTATCGATGATATCAACAACGACGGAATGGATGAGTTGATTCTTCAGGAACTTGCACCTTTGGGAGGAGCTCTTCTCTCAGGAAAGGTCCATCTTTTCTATGGGGGTCCAATCGAAAACTTCACTTCAAGCGCAAATTGGACAAGTGAAGGAAGTATTAACCAGCGACTCGGTTGGATGTTTGAAAGCGTTGGAGACATCAATGACGACGGATACATGGATACAATGATTGGCTCAAGTTCTGGCTTCACGCCAGCAGGTCTCCTCGAATTGTATCTTGGTTCTGCAAGTGGTTTCCAAAGTACGCCTGAGACCATTCAAACAGGAGTGCAACCCCAACATCTCGGATTGGTTACGATAGGTAACTTTGATTCGAATGCTGATGGTACAATCGAATTACTTTACACAGTAAGAAACCAATCCAGAGGCACAACTTACGGTGTTGACGTCGTTGTCGTATCAAAACAAGATTTTGATACAAGTACATTCTCTTTTGACGGTGAAATGAGTGATTTGCGTCTTGCAACTGCCGACCGTGGAGAAACAGCAATGGTGTTTACTCTCGATAAGAATCAACCCAATGGTGAACAATCGCTGATTCATCTTGAGCACGTTGGGGACGGTTCCCCTGGTGGTTCTTGGGTTTCTGAAGTGATGCTGGAATCTCACGTAACCAGTATCCAATTTGAATCCTCAGCATCTGGAAAGCCATACTTACTCTACTACGATACTGGATTGGAAGGTGAAACCGTAAATTCACTGACAAGCGAACTCTCTGGTTTCTTGTTCAGAACGTCCACTGCTTGGACCGCTCTTCATCAAGACATCCGCACACTGAGTGAATTTGGAACGAATCCAGCGTCTGCTGTTGACTCGAATGGCGACCTTCACGTCGTTTATTCTCATGCTACGATTCCTAAGTTGTACTACAGCACAGAAGACTCGTCCAAACCAGATGGATGGTCGGGAGATGAACTCGGTACCGTAAATCTCACCTCATCCCCATCCTTGTGGTTTGAAGGATCAGATATGCATATTCTCACGAGAGATTCAGAACTTGATCGGATTCAACACATCGTTAAGACACAATCTGGATTCACAACCTCGACGATACTCGCATCGGGTTTGGCAGTCGGAAATGAAGCGGTAACAACACAACTTTGGGACGGCACCTCAATGCTTGCAACAACAGTCAACAACAGTGGTGCATTCGAACTGCAAGTCATTAATCTCAGTGCAGGTTCTTCACAAACGTTGGTTGGTTTAACAGACGGAAATACAGAGATTTCGATGTGCTCTGCTCCAGATGGTGATCTCATCGTCGCTTCAATCGATTCCAGTCATTTCCTCCGAATACATGAGCGAAACAACTCATCTATGGCATGGAGGAACGTAACTCAATCAGAGATCGGGTCTGGGCTCCTTAGCCAATTGACAGGCTCACCTGATCTTTCATGTACCAGCCATGGGGATTCGTTGTATCTCGCAGTTCGAGGGCTCGAACATCCTCTCTACGAGCGCCAATCGACGCTCAGTGGAGGCAACAACACATGGCAGTACTCTGTTGATAATGCAATGAACAATCTCGTTGCTAGCAATGACGGAAGCTGGGATCTTGTTTCAACGGATTCAAGCCTCATCTTGTTCACGTCAACCCCTGGTACAGAAACACTACGTGTCAATACAATGAATCCAGTAAACGACACCCTCTCCACGAAGAACGACGTAATTGGCTGGTCATCTCATGAAATGAAGAACGTCTATACCAATGAGAATTTTTCTTCTTTGGTTGATTCGAATGGAACAATTATACTCTCATACTTTGATACTCTTGACGAGGATGTCGATATGCTTCGTCTTTATCTCGATTCTGATAGGGACATGATTTTTGATTCACTTGATGCTTTACCATACACAGGCGATCAATGGGCTGATGCGGATTCAGATGGTTTTGGCGATAATCCAAACGGTCCGTTATCCGATCAATGCCCTAGTGAAGATGGGCCATCTGAGTACTTCACGCATGGCTGTGTGGATTTTGATGGTGACGGCTTCGCAGACCTCATCGATGCATGTCCTACCAGCACAGGGCGCTCAATCCATGACCGATATGGTTGTCCTGATTACGATGAAGATGGTTGGTCAAACAATGACGGAACTTGGATTTACGGTGACCGATATCAACAGAATTGGAAGCAAGTCCAAGATAGTGATGGCGATGGAGTCGGCGATAATTACGGTCCGGATTGCTGTGACGCAATCTTTGGGCTTGCAGGTAATGTTGAACCAAGTCCAGGTGATAAATTCCCATTCAATCCTCGCCAATACAAGGACTATGATAACGATGGTTTTGGTGATAATGAAAGCGATATCCTCACGGGCGACTTTTGCCCCTACAATTACGGGACATCTTATCGAGACCGTAACGGATGTGAAGACAGCGATGGTGACGGCGCAAGTGATCCATCAAATGTTGGGGGAATAAACTGGGATACTGAAGACGGTGCAGATCTATGGGTCAATGACCCAACTCAATGGGCCGATAGTGATGGTGACGGATACGGTGACAATGGAACGATTGGAGCAACGAACCCTGATTTCTTCCCGTTCAATATCGCTGCAGCAGATGACAACGATTCCGATGGTTACCCTGATAGATGGACTTCGTTCCACGATGCTACGAATGCTCTAGGACTCGTCCTTGATGGCTGTCCAAACGTGTACGGGACCTCCACTGACCCTGTCCCAGGTTGTCCAGACAGTGATCTTGATGGTTGGGCAAATACAGATGATGACTTCCCTCTAGATCCGACTCAATTCTTAGATTACGACGGGGATGGCTTTGGTGATAATGCAACAGGAAACAATGCTGATGCTTGCCCGTTCCAATATGGAGTGGCCGATGGAACTGATGGCAATGGCTGTCCATTAGTAAACACAGACGACCTCGATGGAGATGGAGTCTATGATGACATAGATTCATGCCCGGGTACGCCATTCGGGTCAACCGTTGACGCAACTGGGTGCTCAAACAGTCAACTGGATGACGATGCTGATGGAGTCTCAAATGCGGATGATTTGTGTTCAGACACAACATCAGGAGCAACAGTTGATTCAGATGGATGCAGCTCCGAGCAACTTACACAGGATACAGACGGCGACGGTATTGTCGACCCTGAAGACCAATGTCCAGATTCCACAGGCACCGATATCGATGCATCTGGTTGTGATGAATTCCAACGCGATACCGATGGAGATGGTGTTGTCGATAATGATGATGATTGTCCTGATACGCAAGCAGGATATCCTGTAGACTCGTTTGGATGTTTGGATGAAGATCAATTGGATCAAGACTTAGACGATGATGGCTATTCAGGAAACTACACATTCACAATTGATTCAGTAACTGGTTTAAGAATTAATCAAACCGGTGATGCATTCCCTCTTGATGGAACACAATGGTTCGACCAAGACGGAGATGGTTTCGGCGATAACCTGAATGGCAATAATGCTGATTTCTGCCCAGAGGAATTCGGGACATCATATCTTGATTCTCTCGAGATAGGATGCTTCGACGATGGAGACGGGTGGGCAGATAACTGGGGTAGAGATAAGTTCCCTGGTGATGCAACTCAATGGAATGATTCTGATGGAGACGGGTACGGTGACAACTGGAACAATCCTGAGTGGAATGCTTCCAGAGATTCAGATTGGCCAGGCGAATTTGTTGCTAACGCTTTACTGCCAGACAAGTGTCCGAATTCATCGACCTCAAATGTTGACGATGAGGGATGCTCCAAGAGTGAAAGAGATACGGATGGTGACGGTATAAACGACCTTCTCGATAATTGTCCTGAGGAGCCTAAAGGAGACGATGGGTATGAAGATGGTTGTCCATTACCAAACCAAGGAGGCTCTGATGAGGAAATAACCGTGTTCGGTATGTCTCTTATCGCATTTGGTGGTATCATAGGCGGTCTTATTCTTGTACTCCTCATTATCGGATTAGTCTTGAGATCACTCGGAAGTCGCGGATACGATTACGACGATGATGAAGATGATGACTTCTTTGGGGATGATGAGGACGATGATGACTTTTCATTCAATTCAAAATCAAGAACAGCACCACTCTCACGTTCACCAGCAGGAGCTAAGACTGGTCCTTCCAGAGGTCCTCCTGGTGCCAAGACAGGCCCTTCGCGTGGACCTTCAGGTGCAAAAAGTGGGCCATCACGCGGTCCACCAGGTGCAAAAGGCGGTCCTTCCAGAGGGCCTCCTGGAGCCAAGTCAAGTCCATCACGTGGCCCCCCTGGAGCAAAGACGGGTCCATCACGCGGCCCTCCTGGTGGTGCCCCAAGTGGTCCGAAAAGAACATCTCAGCCTGTTTCTGGAGGCAAGAAGCCAGTTGACTCATCCGTTGGTGAATCATCACAAACCGATGAGGATAAGCCTCAGAAGAAAGTTCGCAAAGCTCGTATTGAAGTGGATATGTCTCTCTTCGAAGATTGGCAAGAGGATGACAGAGAGGCTGCTGTCGATTGGGTGGTTACTGGGCTTGGTGATGGAGAACAAGAACGAACCATCCTCATGCAACTTCAAGAGACTGGCTGGACAGCTCAGCAATCGAGAGCAATCTTCGATTTAGCTCGAAATCGATAATCAGTAGACTCAAAAACATGACGTGGTTGGACAACTCGGGGAGGGGAAATAGATGTCGGATGGAGTACCAGAAGGAGCCTCTCTTCCTGAAGGGATTGCTGTCGATGATGCTGCTGCATATTTTGGGGTAACCGATACTTCAGACGTCCTTCAACAACTCATGGATATGGATTCTAAACAGGCCTTATCTAAGACACTTGAACATCTTTCAGATGTCATTTTACAACCTGGCGAATTTAATTTTGAAGCAGCAAGCGAACGTCTTCAGTGTGAAGGAGGGGAAATCTACTTCCTCATCTTTGGCCATCTCAATCTCATGTCGCTTCCAGATCCTATGCTTGTGTTTGCAGGGCAATCCGATTCGACTGGTACAACCAACTCGGCACATCCTCTTGCAACAGCAGAAGTGATTGATTCAATCTCTGTTCTGTTCGATCCGATGCAATTTTTGAAAATCTTGGCAATCGGGTACGCAACTGGTGGTGAATCTGAAGTTGATCGTTACTTGACATCCATTCAGGATATGATGACAAACCCATCTGCTAACCTTGAGAAAATCCAAACCCTTGCTGCTGAATCGACATCATCTCTTGATGTAGCAGGTCATGCCCTCCCAATTTCCCTTCTTGCAAGTGAAAGCGCTGAACCAGCAACCATCGAGGCAGGATTGTCTATGCCTGTGCAAGAAAAGAAACATCTACCTGTTTCCAAATCAGTGAAGCCTGCTCCAATCCCTGAAGTGGTTGCGGAAGAACCTGTTTCAGTTCCTCTCCCAAGCACTCAATCAGTTCCTCTTCCAACAACCGTTGAAGAAGAAACACCATCTTCTTCCGTCCCACTTCCTTCTGTTGAAACCTTTGTCGTAGAAGAAGAATCACCTAAGAATGAAATCGAAGCAGATCTTGCGACACAAGATGCATTTTCTGGAGCCTTTGGAACACAACTTATTCCTGAAGTGGAAGAAGTGATTCAGCAACCTGTTGTTCAGGAAGTGATTGTTGAGGAACCTGCTCTCGAAGTGCCGATTGAAGAGCCAGAAGAAGAATGGGTAAGTGATGCTGAACGATTTATTGCAGCAGATGTTGATGAATCAGGAGCATTATCTGTTGAAGAATTAGCTGTCGCTGCAAATCTTCCTCTCGAAGAAGCAGAAGAACTTCACAAAGCTGCAGATACTGACGGTGATGGAGAAGTCACACTGAGTGAATTTGTATCATCCGGTGCTGCTGAATCAATGTCAAGTCTTCCACGACCATTGGCTCCTGTTCGCCGCCCAATTCAGAAACCACAGCAATCTGCACCCTCTCCTGGTATCCAAGCACCTCAAGCAGGATGGCAACAACAACCTATGCAACAGCCTGTACAGCAACAGCCTGTACAGCAACAGCCTGTACAGCAACAGCCTGTACAGCAACAGCCTGTACAGCAACAACCTATGCAGCAACAACCTGGAATGAACATCCAGCCAACAATACGCTCAGGTATCCATTGTAGAGGATGTGGAATTGGTCTTGATCCATATTGGCGATTTTGCCCAATATGTGGGAATATGAATGCGAGTGCACATCGCTAATCGTTACTTGGGAGGAATACTCCTGAATCAGTGATGCAGGTATCGTCTAACCAAACAGATGGTTCTGCTAAAACACCTGAAATGTGTATTCCAACGTTCGAAGTTCCACCTAATCGAGAGTTGTCTCCGATTGAGAAGTAACAACCCCCAAGACGTTTCTCATCTTCTAAGACGTTTCCAACAAGTCTGGCATTTGGATTCATTCCAAATCCAAATTCAGCAACAGTCCATACATTTTCACGATCTTTTGATTTTAGTTTCTTGGCGACTTCTCCAAAGGATTGGCGAATGTTTGCAGCTAGACTTCCGCCTTTAACGTCAATGACGGTTCCATTTTCAATAACGAATTCAATCGGCTCATCAATAAGCGTTGAATCCCATGATCCATCAATTACGATAGTTCCATTCATTGTGCCTTCTTTTGGAAGAACAAACACTTTCCCTGCAGGTAAATTCATCAACATTCTTGGACGATTACAAATTCCGTTATCATCGAGTTTCCAATCTCTCCAACTTACCTCAAATGTAACGTCAGTACCTGCTTCGGACTTGACGTTTATGATTCTTCGACGTCTCAAGAGTGTTCCTATGTTGGAAATTCTCCGCTTAACATCTTGGAAGTTGGCAGTCATACCTCCTTCAGTATAGAGTTCAACATTCATTCCTGGCATTGTAGCAACTCTTGCACCGTCTCTGACAGCTTGTCGTATTGCACGGGTATGCGTAAGTGAATACTTTGTTGGAGCGATAACAACCTGTTGTTGTCGCATGAGAGATGCAACTGGACTTGGGGGCTCTTCGCCATGATGTCTTGATTTGGGCATCACAATAAGCAAGACTCTATCTGAACGTTGTTGCGTTGCTTCATGCAATGATTGTCCAATCTCTGCGGTGGTTGGGTCGCAGACAATCAATACGTTCTCCCCCCGTCGGATATCCATCGAAGTTTGAACAACTCTGTCAGAAATAGCCTTCAGTTTTTCTTCCGCACTCATCTCCTCAGTAATTGTATTAACATCCTGATTTGGCTCGTGATGTTCTTCATTGAGAAGCGCATTGATATCTTCATCGACATCAGTTTTGGATGATTCCTCATCCTTAACTTTCCCGTCGGATGGAAGCACCATGTATTCCCATATACTCATCCATATTGAATGTGTGGCTTTGAAAGGCCAAAAAATACGATACGAGTCTTGATGAAGAAGTGATGCTGTCGATGAACATGAGCGAAAAGGACGCATTTCTCCAACGAATCAAAGACATTCATCGGATAGGTAGTATCCAAGGCCATTTGGGTTGGGATCAGGAAACACTGATGCCAGAAAAGGGAGCAAAATCCAGGGGCGAGATTCTGGCTTGGTTAGCCGCACTCGCACATGAAAAAGTCATCGATCCAGAGATGGGTGAACTCTTGGGCAAAGTCGAGACTCAGAACGACTTAGATGAAGCAGAAAAGGCGAATACTCGTGAATTCCGTAAGCGATACGACAAGGCAACAAAACTCTCATCAGATTTCGTCTCAACATTTGCTAAAGCGAGAAGTGAGGCTCTTGTATCTTGGCAAAATGCACGTTCGAACTCAGACTTTTCTGCATTCCTACCACATCTTGAAACGCTCGTCGCCTTGACCCGTGAAAAGATTGAGGCATATGGGTACCAAGGGACGCCATATGATGCACTTCTTGATGAGTATGAATCCGGAATGACTGTTGAAGATTATGACCCACTCTTTGCGGGACTTAAACAACGCCTTGTTCCTCTTCTTCATCGAATAATGGAGGCGAAAAAGAGCAATCCGGATCCAACCTTGCCAGAAGGCATGGTTTTTGCTGTAGACGCTCAAGAACAATTCTGCATCAAGGTAAGCGAGCGAATGGGCTTTGACTTTGCTGCAGGGCGTATGGATGCATCAACACATCCCTTTTCAGCAGGAATTTGGCCTGGAGATACTCGATTTACGACACGTTACGATGAACTCGACCCGTTTTCTTGTCTTTATGCTGTTATGCATGAGACAGGTCACGCACTGTATGAGCAAGGACTTGATGAACACCATCAATATACGCCGAGAGGTGATGCAGTCTCACTTGGTGTTCATGAATCACAGTCAAGGCTATGGGAGAATCAAATTGGTAGAACTCCTGAATTTTGGAATGTAGCCATGCCATGGTTTAGAGAAGCCTTCCCAGAAACTCCTTCTTGGGACTCATCCACCTTGAACAGAATAGCCAATTGCGTAGAACCCGGTTTCATACGTGTTGAGGCGGATGAAGTGACGTACAACCTTCACGTCATGCTACGATACGAGATTGAAAAGAAAATCTTCAATGAGAATTTCCCGCTCGATCAATTACCGGAATTATGGAATTCTATGATCTCTGAGTGGTTCGGTATTACTGTTCCAAACGATACCCTTGGTTGCTTACAAGACATTCATTGGTCAATGGCTGCGTTTGGATACTTCCCAACATATACACTTGGAAATTTGTATTCAGCTCAATTGCTTGAAGCCATGAGTTCCGATTTGGGCCCCATTAGTAATCAAATTTCTTCGGGAGATTGGTCTGAAATGCTTGAGTGGTTGCGCACTAAAATTCACAAAAGAGGGAGCGCATTACTCCCAGCCGACCTCATCGAAGAAGCAACAGGTGCTCCTCCTTCATCAGAGGCGTTTCTTCGATATGTTGAAGAGAAATACGGAGAGATTTACTCTCTCTGATTATTCTTCTTGATCGTTAGCAGACGATGAACCAACAAGTCTGTTGATGCGTTCTGTCAATTCATTAATTGCATCACCAAGATCGTTGCTTCTATCATCTTCATGGTCTGTACCAAATGTTGTTCCAAGCAATACTACCATTGCTCCTGACAACATCATCACGGCAGGCCAATAGACGTCTTCTGCCACCATATCATTGGTGGCTTGCATTCCACCCCAAATTGCACCCGCAATAAATACAATTAATCCAATCATTATCTGTTGATATCCTTTTCCAAGTTGTTCTTCCATGCCACTCATAACACTCATGCTGAAATAGTCCATTGAGTAATTAAGGGTATTCTATAAAATGCCCCGAATAATATCAATTCCAAGGGGTCATCAGGAGAGGCGAACCCGTTTGTCCTTCATCCACCAGAATCTTTCCTTTAGAGCCAGTTGATTCTGTTCTTTCGAACACAGGAGTCCCTCCTACAACGGTTAGAACAGGCCAGCCGACCAGTTTGAGTCCACTAAATGGGCTCCAGCCGACTGTCGTCCAAGTGTTTTGATCTTCAACCACCATTTCTTTGGTCATATCAACAAGCGTAACATCACCATCATAGCCTTGTTCGAGTTTGCCTTTTCCGATCATTCCGTAGCACTTTGCTACATTCAAAGACATCCACTTAACGACTTGTTCAATAGTGCAAGCGCCCCTTGAGGCGTGCGTTAGCATGACCGGAAGTGAGGTTTCAACTCCAGGCATTCCACTGTGTGCTTTTGGGAAACCTTGTGCTTTGTTCTCAAGCGTATGGGGGGCATGATCTGTTGCAATACATGTGATTGTGGCATCATGAAGTCTCTTCCATAGCGTTTCTTTGTCAAATTGATATCGAATTGGCGGATTCATCTTTAACCGAGTCCCACGTTCAGCAACGTCACGTTCGTCGAATGTGAGATGTTGCGGCAATGCTTCAGTTGTGATGTGTGCTTCACCATCAGTACCGATAAGCGAGGTCACCCCATGGAGCCAATCTGCTTCGATACCAGAAGTGAGGTGGAGGATATGCAATCGATGACCACTTGCCTGAGCGTATCCAACTGCTCGCTTCGTTGCAATGAGGGCTGTCTCCTCATCTCTCCATTCAGCATGAGCTTCCATATCTGTACGCCCATCGATCATTTTTTTGCGCTCAATCATTCGATCTTCATCTTCAGCATGAACCGCAATCAGTCCAGCAGTGTTATCGAAAATAGTCTTGAGAGCATTTGATTCATTGACCAAGAGATCACCTGTCGAAGAGCCCATGAAGATTTTAATTCCACAAATCCCAGGAATTGCAATAGGGGCCTCAGGCGTCCCCACAGCTTTTTGCAACTCTTCAACATTCGACTCAGTTGCTCCAATGAAGAATCCATAATTCGTTACGCATCGATTTGATGCAATTTCCAATTTGTTATGCATTGACTCAAGCGTCGTTTGACTAGGTACATTGTTTGGCATATCAAGGAAAGAGGTAATTCCGCCGCTGGCAGCCGCACAAGAACCACTGTACAAATCCTCTTTTTCAGGCTGGCCAGGGTCTCTAAAGTGTACTTGAGGGTCGATCATTCCAGGGAGAAGATGCAATCCAGTAGCATCGATGATCTGCGTGTTGGAATCATGAGGTTGCAACCCTCCTCCGGGTTGAATGGCTGAAATTATTCCATCAACAATTAACAAATCGCCAATCACTGTAGTCTCTGGAAGAATCATTGTTGCATTACGGATGAGCATACTCATAGCAGGTCACTAATACGTCGCTAGGGTATTCAGTCAATGAATGCTCTTATCGTCGCCGAGCACTTTTGGGTCTGAAAGCATGACAGATTTCATCGTTCATATCGATGTATGGGCCTTGGATAAGGTCCACACAATAAGGGACTGCTTTCCAAATCTCATCGATTGTTTCACGAATCGCTTTTGGCCGTCCAGGCAGATTAAAAATGAGACAAGAGCCACGAATCCCGGCAGTTTGTCGAGATAGAATTGCAGTCGGTGTGAAGGCTAAGGAAATAGATCTCATCTGCTCACCAAATCCAGGCATCAAACGCTCGCAGACATTTTCTGTTGCTTCAGGAGTAACATCTCGAACAGCAGGGCCTGTCCCACCGGTTGTGACAACAACATGACAGCCTGTGATGTCTACAAGCTCAATCAAAGCCTCTTCGATAGTGTCTTGCTGATCAGGTATACATCTGTAATGAACTTCAACTGGGGATGCGATTGCCTCTTTCAAAAAGCCGAGAATCGCAGGTCCGCCTTCATCTTCATACTCTTTGGAATATGCACGATCAGAAGCCACGACTATTCCGATTTTTGCAAGTTCTCCAACGTGTCCGTTGTTACCGTGAAGCGATGTAGTTGAATCCATATCATCCAACCTAGTTCGAACCATACTTTTCCTTGATGTCATTGTGGAAGTTATCCAGCAATGTGTCTTCAAACAATTCAGTTTGTCGTCGATTCTTAGTCGAGCGGATGTGGAGAATTGCTGCTAAGATGAATACGATAATGATGATTGGAATGACAGCTTCAAGTTTGTACTTGTGCATGATTTTAACAATGCCTTCTGCGGTGTATGCCCATGTAATTGATGCAATAAAACCACCAACCATTGTGGCTATGAGCACACGCATGAACTTCATTCTTGAAAGCAATCCAAGCATAGCCCCAACAAGAACTCCAGACGCCATGAACGGAATCCATACAAAGACAATCAGTCCCCAGAAGCCCCACTTGTTGATCATCTCACGCTTCTCGTTTGCAGTGTATTCTACAGTAGAGAGAATATCGCCAAGTAATTTTGTCTGGAGCATTCGTCCTCCAAAACCATCTTGTCGTGCAACAGCAGCGATACGCTCGTCTTTGTCGCCCTTTGTTTCAACACGGCCTGCACCAGACCGATCTGCTAGAGTAGAGATTTGGTTTCGGGCCTTAACAATCAATTCTTGAGATGTGAGCAAGTCTCTGTTTCTTTCAGAAATGTAGGTGCGGAGTTCATCTTCTACTTCGGATGCAAGTCGCTTGTAACGGAAATATGCAAATCGTGTTGTTGGTTTGAATATAATCGATACAAAGACGATACGGTCATCGCTTGTAATAACAGCATTTTCCAGTTTCAACGTATTATCGCGGACGAAGAACAGGTCCAATGAATCTCGAACTTCATCCTCAATTCTTGAGAGCGAATGCAGTTCCTCAAAGAACGAGGTGTAGTTTTCTGGGGCATCCTCATCGTCTCGGTCACCTACGCCAATTCCAACACCTGAGTCGAAATCGATTGCTTGATTGGAGCCAATGCTACGTACTGTGAGTTGAACTGGCTTGAATACACGGAAGAGTGCAAATTCGTCAAGAACTTCTCTAAGGATTTCATCACGAATTGTTTTACTATCGCTGAGTGTGTTTTCCGTATTTTTGTACGGGACCATGATATCGATTGATAGATCACGGGGCTCAACTTTTGCGAGTTCATGATCGATTGAAATTCCTAATCGGCGTTCACATTTTGAAATAATATCTTCAACAAGTCGAATGATGTGATTTCGCGATAGAATATCGTCAGCTTCTTGGTGGTAAACCTTGTACATGATAGGGTAAGCAATCAAGAGTGAAAAGATGGATAATGAGAGGGAGTTGAAAGCCATCCACCATGCTGGGATTCCCGAAGCACCGCCTGCAAGCATAGCGGTTTCACGACCGCCACCTACTTCAGCGACGAGGAGGATATAGCCCCAGTTTCCTAATTCCTGTACAGACCAGCAAGAACGAGGTCCAGCGTCAGTGATACGGACTTCACGTATAGTCTCGTCTCCTCCAAACGGAAGGAATGCAAATCCTTTTGTTGTAATAACTAGATCAAAATCAACAGATTTCTTCAATTCTTCCATAATTGGCGGGATTGAATTATTTTCTGCACTTTCCTTTGTGTCGTACATTTCGATTGATAGCGAGACCACATAATCCCCTTCATCGAGTTCACTGTAGTCAGCCTTTGCATGAACTCGATTGTTATCGTCTTCCAATACGCGTGTGGTTTCACTCGGATTCGATGAACTTGAAGTTCCCTTTTCAACGATGTTGTATGTCAATACCGCATAGCCTGCAGGTAAATTGTAGACGTTTAAGGAAAAGACTTCAGAATCTTCGTTGGGAAAAATGTGAATCCATGGTTCATCAGCAATTTCATTGCAGGGGTCATCACCGATGTCGAGAAATGTGTTCGAAGCACTGTGATCCATTGCCGTGGATTGTCCAAGCATACCGGATGACATCGAGAGGATGAGTACACCATAGAGAATTCCATACATGATGCCTACGAATAGGACGGGATTTTCTTTCTTTGCAAACATACTGCGTTTGTCGCCATCAGTACGTCTACGACGAATTTCATTGAGTTCCTTGAGTAATGAATCGCTCTTAGATTCGAGTTCAGGCGCCTCTTTGGGCATTTCCTCTCCTGAACTCACTTCTCCCATGTGATGCGCACACAGGTTACCACAAATGAACCCATTGATGAAATTAGGTGAAAGGTGGGTTGGGCCGGACTTGAACC
>ERZ1046740.602-NODE-602-length-29482-cov-55.731063_pt1 | contig 29482 bp, 23 predicted proteins | sample MGYA00383093_ERZ1046740 | MGnify/ENA primary metagenome ERZ1046740 (study PRJEB29581, sample SAMEA5548363) | metagenome | biome: marine; feature: coastal; material: water | depth 25 m | study: Short-term variability in the microbial, nano- and picoplankton... | reverse complement strand
TTTGGACTTTCTGGAGCGCTAACAAATGGAGTAATGAGAGACTTAGGAGATCTTGCAGAAGACTTTCCAGTAGTCGCCGGTTCTATCGGCCCCAGCCATGGCTTTGTCCATGTGCGTGAGATAGATACGCCTGTGAATGTCTTTGGTATGACTGTGACACCAGATGACTTAATACATGCAGATCTTCATGGAGCAGTTGTAATTCCTAATGAAGCCATACCTATTTTGAAAGATTCAATTCACAAGTTGTTTGCCTCTGAAAGACTCATATTAGATCCTGCAGAAAAAACAGAATTTAGTTTTGATGATTTTAAAAAAGCATGGGAGGATTTTGAAAAATCCCGCACCTAGTTTTAAAACATTTATTTAATTTAAAAGGCAAAGATTATGTCAATACATGATCGTTTACTCTATTTGAAATATGCAGAAGCATTGAGCCATCCTGGCGACTTCTTTTCTAATGCTACAAGTTTTTTTGCTCAGGATGCCGATATTAATCTTGTTCATCCGTTCAATCAGCTGACCGGCGCAGATGCCTACCTCAATGAATTTTTATTGCCACTTCAACACTCATTTAAAGGCCTTTATCGGCGAGATGATATCTTCATGGCTGGAGAATTTGAGGGACAAAATTGGATTAGCTCAACAGGTTATTATGTGGGGCAATTTGTAAGAGATTGGATTGGCCTTAAAGCAACGAAAACACTGAGTTATTTGCGCTATGGTGAATTCCACCGCATTGAGAAAGGCCAAGCTGTTGAAAGCTATATCTATCTAGACATTCCAGAACTGATGATCGCTTGTAATCAATGGCCTTTGGATATGGGCCCCGGGCATTCGCGTGGTTACACCGGGCTAATACAGGGGCCTGCGTCACGGGATGGCGTCCTTATAAATTCTTTAGACCCTGCCGAAGGCCAGAAAAGCTATCAAATTGTGACTGATATGCTTGACAAATTAGCGACAAAGGATGAGGCGTGGCGACCCTATTGGCATAAGAATATGATGTGGTATGGACCGGGTGCGTTTGGCTCTTTTATTGGCGTTGACGAGTTCGCCTCATTTCAGGTCCCGTTTGAATCTCAGTTTGAAGGATGGTCAGGTGGAACAAAAAATAATGGCTTTACAAAACACTTCACAAGATTTGGTGAGGGAAATTACACCTGTTCAGGAGGTTGGCCATCCTTGACCGGTATCAACGTCAAACCCTTCTTAGGACAAGGGCCTACAAATGAACGCGTTTTAATGCGTGTTTGTGATTGGTGGCGGCGTGAAAATGAGCTTTTAGTGGAAAATTGGGTGTTCGTCGATGTTCCGCATGTTTTATTGCAGTTGGGATATGACCCATTGCCGACTTGGCAGAAGTAGTGTGGCTTTAAAAATGCATTTATTAGCGTAGCTAGTTATTGTTACAAATTAAAAAATTAATATATACTATATTCTGAATACGAATGCAAAATTATAGCTATAGGATAATAGACTGTGTTATAATAATTTGCAATCGTATGCAAAAAAAAGTTTTATTGTTTCATATGATGTTGTATTAATGGGTATTTAATTAAGAAAATAATAGGAGTATTAATATGTTTTTAAGAAAAATTGCTACAATTGTAGCGTTAACAACACTATCTTCAAGTGCCTGGGCAGGTTGCGGCATTTCTGAAGGAAGAGTTAGTATTGTTGGTAATGAGTTCCCTGCGATCCAAACTATTGGAGCGGGAGCAATGGAGTGTGCTGGTGGAGGCGTTACAGTTGAGAAAAACTTAACTGCTGATCATCAAAAAATTAACGTAGCTGGTATGACTGGTAACCCTGCTGAATACACATCTGCTATAGTTGCTAATTCGTCCATTGTTGCGCTTATGAACAATGATGTGATTAGACCTTTGAATGATCTGGTTGCTAAGCATGGACAGGATCTACAGAAAAGCCAGTTAATTACTATTGATGGAAATATTATGGGTGTTGCCTTTATGGCGAACGCTCAACATCTAACGTACAGGGCAGATGTTTTGGATCAGCTAGGAATTGCGGCTCCAACCACTTATGAAGAAATGTTAGTTGCCGCTGCAAATATTCGTGCTAGTGGTTTGATGGAAAACCCTGTTGGTGGTGCTTATAAAGCCGGTTGGAACTTAGCAGAGGAATTCGTCAATATGTATATTGGTCAAGGTGGTGAGTTTTTTGAGCCAGGTACAGCTAAGATTGCTGTTAACAATCAGCACGGTATAGATGCACTAAACATGATGAGAGCGCTGTCTCACTTTATGAACCCTGACTTCTTAACACATGATTCAAACGCAACTAGTGCCGAATGGAAAGCTGGTAATGTTGCGCTTATGAATATGTGGGGATCACGTATCGGAGCGCTTAGAGGCGACGAGGTTGATGAAAATGTAGTGAAGAATACAGCTACTGGCGGCCCTATGACAGTTGGCGGCGGTTCAACTCCAGCTTCAACCCTCTGGTGGGATGGATGGACTGTAGCTAAGAATATTTCTGATGCAGATGCAGAGGCAACTTTTATTGCCATGAATCATGCAATTCGTCCAGCTATGTTGAACGATACAACCTCACCACAAGCTGTTTGGTTAATTGATGGCTATGAGCCAACTCCAGCTGCTGCAGGTGTATTTGCTGCTGCTGCAATGGGCACTACGCCGTATCCAATGTTGCCATATGCAGGTCTAATGCATTCAGCTGCAGGTGCGGAATTAGTAGACTTTATGCAAGGAAAAGAAACTGCTAGTCAAGCATTGGCTGACTTAGAGGCTGCTTATACAACAGCTGCTACAGAGAAGGGTTATCTCTAGCCATTAATGGTTTAATCTCCCAAGTAGGGGCATGTATTATACGTGCCCCTTCTTTTTGTGTAATATATTGATATAAACATAATTAACTTTTATGAATCATAAGACTTTTTTCTGGTTCTTCATGCCAACAGCTCTGGCGATGCTTTTATTTATAGCATTGCCGTTAACTTCGATTGTAAGTCAGTCACTTCATACACCCCATGACAAAGTCTTAATTGTTGCTGAAACTTGCGATCCATTTGGCTGTAAAACTGAAACTTCTATTGATCATAAAGCGACTCAGCAACTAAAGGATGAAAAGCCACTAGGCAAGTGGGTTGGACTAAAAATCTACTTTGATAGAGGTCATCTTGCAGTAAAAGAGGTCGGTGAGTTATGGGACAATAAAGCAAGTTTATCTGATTTTTTTTCTAAACTTAAGAACCTTCCATTCTATCGTGCAATGGGCTTTACACTGACATTTACTTTTGTCGTAACACCCCTTGTAATTGTGTTTGGATTTGTAGTCGCACTCGCAATTAACTCAGTGAATCAGCGTTTGAAAGGCGTTTTGGTTTTCTTTTCATTGCTTCCCATGATCGTAACTCCTCTGGTTGGCTCTTTAATTCTTTTTTGGATGATTGACTCAAGAGGTATCATCGGAACAGCACTTCAAATTATTTTTGAAAATCCTGAGTTGTCACTTAAAGCATCAACTGGCTTAACCTGGATTACACTTATAGTTTATGGTGTTTGGCATGCAGCCCCTTTCGCATTTATCGTTTTTTATGCTGGACTGCAAACAGTCCCAAAAGAAACTTTAGAGTCAGCAATGATTGATGGAGCCAGTCGTTTTCAACAAGTTATGCATGTTATAGTGCCACATTTGTCGCCCCTTGTTGCTTTTGTCGCTTTGATGCAACTCATGGACAACTTTAGGGTATTTGAGCCAATCATAGGTTTTAGTGCCGAGGCTCATGCAACGTCTCTTTCTTGGATCATTTATAATGATTTAGGCGGTGAAACTAGGCTCTTATCATCCGCTGCGACAACATCGGTCCTCACAATTATTGGTGTTTCAATTTTACTTATGCCGGTTCTTGTAAGAACTTGGCGTGAATTCAACCCCTCAGAATAAAATGTCCACTGATCAAATTAAAAAACCTTTTAAATTACAACTCCTGATTTACAGTTTTGTTTTTCTATGGTTTGTTCTAGCTGTTTTTCCATTTTTTTGGACAATGTGGGGGTCATTTAAGGTTGAGCTAGACTTTTTCTCTTTGGCTGACTGGAAAAATGCTCTCTCAGGAGCAAGAACAACGGTAGTGTACGGAACGCCATTTACAGGGGCAGGCTATGAGGGTGCATGGATTCAGGAAGAGTTTTGGCGGGCTTTTAGAAATACCGGTATAGTATGTTTTTTTACTGTATTAATTTCACTAACCATAGCAACTTTAGGTGGTTACGCCCTTTCAAGATCAGGTTTTCGTTACTCTTTTTGGCTACTAATTATCGCACTTGTCTTTCGTGCTTTACCACCAATAACTTTGGTATCTGGATACCTTCTTCCATTCTATGAGTGGAATGTTTGGGGGATATTACCAACCACTATTATTGTACTGGTTGCAATAAACCAGCCATTTACATTATGGATGCTCCATTCATTTTTCCAAAAAATCCCAAAAGAGCTTGACGAGAGTGCAAAAGTTGATGGATGCACTCAGTTTCAAGCATTTCGAAATGTCATTATTCCAATCATGTGGCCTGGAGTAATTACAGCTGGACTCTTTTCATTTCTCTTAGCATATAACGACTTTGCTGTTACAGCATTGTTACTATCTCAGGATAATCAAACGATGGTCCCTAAAATTGCAAGTTTTATGGGCACAACCCAAACAGAAGGCAATGTTATGTTTGCAGTTGCAGCGGTTGTTTCAGCTATAATCCCTTTATTTATTCTAGTGATGTTTTTTCAAAGACAACTAGTAAGTGGGCTGACAGCAGGTGCCGTCAAGGGATAAACCATGGAAAAATTCGATTATATCGTTATAGGCGCAGGTTCTGCCGGTTGCGTATTAGCTAATCGTTTAAGTGAAAATCCTGAAAATACTGTTTGCCTTATTGAGGGCGGTGGAAGTGATAAAAGCCCTTGGATAAAAATTCCTGCTGGACTTTCTGTTGCTTATGACCATAAGAAGCTTGATTATGCCTACAAGGGCGTTCCCCAAAAACATTTAAATGGACGTGTGATAACTGTTAATCGAGGTAGGTGTCTTGGAGGTTCAAGCTCTATTAATGGCATGATTTATATTCGTGGGAATAAGAATGATTACGATAATTGGGAAAAATTTGGCTGTCAGGGCTGGTCTTATAAGGATGTTTTGCCGATATTTAAAAAACTTGAGAATGATCAAACAGGAGGTGACCCTAAGTTCCATTCAGCTGATGGAGAGTGGCCAGTTGTTATGCCACAAGAGGTTAATAAGACAGCCAAACGCTTTGTAAAGTCTGGGGCTCATATAGGCCTTCCTCATAATCCTGACTTCAATGACGCATCTCAATTGGGTCTCGGTATTTATAAGGTTAATCAAGATAAAGGCACTCGAGTAAACTCTTATAGAGCTTTTATTGAGCCCATTGTTTCGAGACCCAATCTAGCCATAATGACTCACGCCAGAGTCCAATCAATTGAGATTGAGGGTGATATTGCTAAATCTTTAAAGCTTCAAGTTAATGGCGTTGATAAAGAATTATATTGCAATAAAGAGGTTGTACTATGTGCTGGTGCCATTGAGTCACCAAGGATACTTTTATCCTCAGGGATAGGGAATAAAGAGGAGCTTGAAGCCGAAGGAATTACTTGTCAACACAATGTTCCAGGAGTTGGCGAAAATCTTCAAGACCATCTCGACACCATGGTAACGGTTCGTTCAAACAAGGCAGAATCTATAGGCGTTTCTTGGAGGTCTCTGTTACCCCAAGTCATTACTTCTCCCTTTAACTTTTTATTGAGGAGGACGGGCTGGTGGACAAGTAATTTTGTGGAGGCAGGAGGTTTTGCAGACACAAAACTTGGTCAGCCTGAGTATCCTGATGTTCAGTTTCACTTTACGCCTATATATCGAAGTCATCGAGGTAGAAAGTTTGAGTTTGGACATGGATATTCTCTATTTACATGTTTATTAAGACCGCATAGTAGAGGATCAGTAAAAATTAAGAAGGATGGTGACAGTCACAAGGTGCTTATTGACCACAATTTTTTATCTGATGCCAGAGATGAAGCAAGCATTGTTGAGGCAATTAAAAAAGCAAGAGAGGTTTTATCATCCGAAGCGTTTGACGAAGTGCGAGGAGAAGAGATAGCTCCGGGAAAATCAATTCAATCAGATGAGGAGCTATTGGCCTATATTCGTAAGACTGCAGTCACGGTATACCATCCTGTTGGGACCTGCAAAATGGGAACTGACGATCTGTCAGTCGTTTCACCAGATGATTTAAAGGTTAAAGGAATGAGTAATTTAAGGGTTATAGATGCTTCAGTTATGCCAAGCATCATAAGTGGAAATACCTCAGCCTCAACGATGATGATTGCTGAGCGTGGCGCAAGCATGATTTTGGATGAAAAAAAATTATGAGTAATTTTCAAATAGAAAAAAAGATAGTACTTGATTATTACAATGCCTTAGACAAGGCCGAGAGTAATGACATTACAAAAGTCTTAAAAGAACACATAGCTGAAGACTATATTTGGAGGGGCTATCATCCTTTCAATGAACTCTCAAGTTGCAAAGAGGTTTCCGAAACATTTTGGCAGCCCTTTCGCCATGCATTTAAGAATATGCAAAGAAGGATGGATATTTTTATGGCTGGCAAAAATGAGATAGATGGCTTTGAATCAGTTTGGGTAGTTTCTATGGGGCATTTGATGGGGCTGTTTGATAATGAGTGGCTTGGAATTAAACCATCCAGAAAAATAGCCTTACTTCGTTACTGTGAATTTAATAAAGTTGAAAATGGAAGGATTACTGAGACTGCAATGTTCATCGACATACCTCACGTCATGATGCAGGTTGGCTTAAATCCTTTCCCGCCTCAAACTGCATCGCACCTTGTTCAGCCAGGCCCAATCACACATGAAGGATTAATGTTTGATGAACAAGATAGTGCTGAGGGTGAAAAAACTTTAGCTGCGATAGACTTCATGGTTAATGACATTAGAACCTGGAAAGAGCAACAAGAACTCCCACTTGTAGATGAGCTTAGAAGAAGTTGGAATGAAGATATGATTTGGTGGGGGCCAGCAGGTATTGGTGCAACTTATACAATAGAGCGATATGCTGAGCAGCACTCTGGTCCATTTCGTGCAGGGTTTAAAGATCGAATATTTAATGGGCATCTTTGTAGAGTTGCAGAAGGTAAGTTTGGAGGCTTTTTCGGCTGGCCTAACCTCACGCTAACTCCCACCGGAGGTTTTATGGGTATGCCTGCAACTGGAAAACCTGGTGATATGAGAGTAATTGATATGTATCGACGGGAAGGAGACAAGTTGACTGAGAATTGGATATTTATCGATTTTTTACATTTTTGGCACCAACAGGGCGTGGATATCTTAGCTCAGATAAGTGAGACAAATTAGTTTATTTCATAATAAGAATTACATGTCAGAAAAAAAAAGTTTAAAAGATGTATATTCAATAAAAACCCCTGAAGATTCTATAAACCTATATAGAAGCTGGGCTTCTTCATACGATAGTGATTTTGCTAAACAAAATGACTATCGCTCTCCTATAGAAATAGCTAAATATTTTGATAAATATTCCAATAATAAAGACACTCCAATTCTAGATGTTGGTGCAGGAACAGGCCTCATTGGAGAGTATTTAAAATTAAGCTCAAGAGAAATAGATGCTATTGATATTTCTCCTGAAATGCTCAATATTGCTAGATTAAAAAATTGCTATTCAAAAATAATTGAGGCAGACCTTACCAAAAGATTATTGATAAATGATAATCATTATGGTGCAATTGTAAGTGCAGGAACTTTTACCCATGGACATGTCGGGCCAGATGTATTTGATGAATTATTAAGAGTCACACGAAGTGGTGGTCTTTTTGTTTTAACAATTCATTATAAGTTATATAAAAAAGCTGGATTTGATAAAAAACTTTTAGAGATTAAAAAAAGTATAACCAAGCCCAGTTTTCATGAAGTAGATGTTTATGGTAATAATCCAGATAAAGATCATGGCAATGACAAAGTAATTATTGTAGTATTTAGAAAGGATTAAGCTCAAACCAAGAAACTAAATTTTTTCAATATTTAATGACAAATTTTTTTACTTGAGTTTAGCTGTTTTTTGAATTAACATCACAACTCTAAACACCTGAGGTTTGAACCAGTGAGAAGAGGTCGAAGTAAAAACGTTAGAGAAGTTACTAACTTTCAACAGGCCCCTTATGGCCAAAAAAAGAACCCTTTCCAGCCGATGTCAATTTTTTCAGAGGATGAGATTGAGGCAATTCACCAGGCATCATTAAAAGTATTATGTGACACTGGAATGGACATCCAATCTCCTCGTGCTGTTGAAATTCTCAAAAGAGAAGGTGCAATGATTGACACTGATGGAAGGCGGGTTAGGTTTGATCCAGACTTTGTGATGGAGAAAATTTCCACGACTCCTAGTGAATTTACACTTCATGGCCGATACAAGGAAAGACATGTTCATGTTGGTGGCCAATTCGTTATCAATACGATGGTCTCAAGTGCTCCAAATGTATCTGATCTTGATAGGGGGCGAATTTTAGGTAACTTCGAAGACTATTCAAACTTAATCAAGCTTGGAGAGATTTTGAACACCGTTCATGCCTTAGGGGGATATCCTGTTGAGCCATGCGATCTAGATGTTCGAGAGCGTCATTTACATGCAGTATCTGCTGCAGCTCGATTATGTACAAAGCCACTATTTGGTTATGCTATTGGTAGCGAGAGAATGTTAGATGCTATTGAAATTGTTCGAATTGCAAGAGGAGTTGATAAAGAAACGTTTTTAAAAGAACCATCGATTACTACCGTTGTTAATGCGAATTCGCCACTGGTTTATGATAAAGCTCTTATGGAAGGAGCCATTGAAATGGCTGAGCATAATCAGCCTGTAATCTATACCCCTTTTACTTTAGCAGGCGCTATGGCACCTATTACCGTTGCGGGAGCACTCGTTCAACAAAATGCAGAGTCACTTGCTGGCCTTACTTTTCATCAATGTGTTAATCCAGGTGCGCCAGCAATTTACGGCAGCTTTACTTCAAACGTTGATATGAAATCAGGCTCCCCTGCTTTTGGAACTCCAGAATATACTCAGGCCACGATTGCCAGTGGACAGCTTGCTAGAAAATATAAAATCCCTCTTCGGGCTTCCAATGCAAACGCCTCTAATGCGCCTGACGAGCAATCTGTTTATGAGTCGCAGATGTCTTTATGGGCGTGTCTTTTAGGCCAAGTTAATTTTATTTTGCATGGACATGGGTGGATTGAAGGTGGACTTTGTGCATCATATGAGAAGGTTATTTTGGATGCAGAAATGAGTCAGATGATGGAGGCTTTTTTAATGCCTTCAAAGGTTAATAAAGATACTCTTGGGGTTGATGCAATAGAGGAAGTTGGGCCTGCAGGTCATTTTTTTGCAGCTCATCAAACCTTGGAGCGATACGAAACAGAGCACTACAATCCGCTGTTATCGGATTGGAGGAACTTTGAGTCCTGGAGAGATGCAGGGTCAATAACAGCAACTCAGAGAGCAAATACAATTTGGAAACAACTCTTGGATGACTATAAAGAGCCCAAACTTGCTCCTGAAGTAGAAGAGGAGCTTAAAGAATTTGTAGAGAAAAGAGTATCTGAAGGTGGAGCACCACCTCTTTAAGAACTAAATTTTTTCAATATTTAATGACAAATTTTTTCACTTGAGTTTAGCTGTTTTTTGAATTAACATTTAATTTTTATAATATGGATTTACTATGAAAGATCAGGCAAGAGTTGTTGTAATTGGAGGCGGCGTTGTTGGCTGCTCGATTCTTTTTCACCTTGCAAAAATGGGCTGGAAGGATGTTGTTTTATTAGAGCGAAATGAGTTAACTTCAGGCTCAAGTTGGCATGCAGCGGGTTCATTTCATACGCTTAGTTCAGACCCCAATGTCTCCAAACTTCAAGACTACACAATCAATCTATACAAAGAAATTGAAGAGACTTCTGGTCATTCAATCAGTATGCATACGACAGGAGGCTACTACTTAGCCTCTAATCAGAATTGGCACGACTACCTAAAGCGAGAGCGCTCAAAAGCTAGATCGATAGGATTAGATCAAGAATTTGTGTCTATCGACGAGGTAATAGAAAAGCATCCATTAATTGACCCTGATCATTACGTTGCTGCTCTTTGGGATCCAACTGATGGTGATCTTGACCCCTCTGGAGTCGTCTACGCTTATGCGAAATCAGCGCGCGTTCATGGTGCAGAGTTTTATACGCACACCCCGGTGATAGAGACTAACCAAAGATCAGACGGTTCGTGGGATGTTGTAACCGAAAAAGGAAGTATTCATGCTGAGCATATAGTTAATGCGGGTGGTCTTTGGGCCAGAGAGCTGGGTCGCATGTCTGGGATTCATTTGCCCGTAGTTCCAATGGAGCATCACTATTTAATTACCGAAGAAATAGAACAAATTGCTAATTTGGCTGACGGTCGTCGCTTGCCGCATTGTATCGACTTTGAAGCAAATATTTATTTGCGTCAAGAAAGTACTGGCATGTTATTGGGAACGTATGAGCCTCGTTCAACTCCATGGTCTCTGGATGGAACGCCGCAAACGTTTGGACATGACTTACTTGAGCCAGATTTAGATCGAATTGCAGATCGATTAGAACTCGCTTTTGAGCGAATTCCAGCACTAGGGACCGCAGGCATAAAGAATATCATTAATGGCCCATTTGTTTTCTCTCCTGATGGAAATCCAATGATTGGCCCTGTCCCAGGTATGAAAAACTACTGGACAGCTGTTGGCGTCATGGCGGGCTTTTGCCAAGCAGGTGGCGTTGGTAAAACATTGGCTGAATGGATGATTGAAGGCGAGCCATCTGTCGATGTTTGGGCTATGGATATTGCACGCTTTGGAGATTTTGCAACGCCCGAGTGGGGCGTAATTAAGTCCTCAGAAAATTATGAACGCCGCTTTGTGATGACTTTCCCTAATGAAACGTTGCCTAAAGGAAGGCTTCAAAAAACAACATCAATCTATGATCGTTTAACGCAAAAAGGTGCTGTATGGCAAGATACTTTTGGACTTGAAAATGCACTTTGGTTTGCCAACTCCCCAGAGGATGCTTATGAAGAGCCAACTTTCCATAGGTCAAGGTCTCATGAGTATGTAGCTAAGGAGGTCGAAGCAGTAAGATTATCTGTTGGAGCAAGTGAGGTGGCCAGCTTTGCAAACCATAAGTTTACGGGTAAGGGGGCTAAAGCCTTTTTGAATAAGGTCCTTGCAGGTAGGATTCCAAGTCCTGGAAGAGTTAATTTGACGCCTATGCTTTTAGAGAGTGGCAAGCTTAATGGTGATCTTACAGTAGCCTGTATTGATGAAGAAACTTATTACTTGTTTGGCTCCAGCGTTGCCCAAAATATGCATCTTCGCTGGTTTGAAATGCATCTCGAGGGCGTTCAAGATATTGACTATAAAAACATGACAGATGATTTTCACGGCATTGCAATATCGGGTCCAAACTCTGGACAATTGTTATCAAGACTTACTCGAGAAGATGTCAGTTCAGAGGCATTTAAATTTAGAGATATTAGAGATACATTTATAGGCGGGGTGCCAGCGCTCTGCGTAAGAATTTCATTTACAGGCGAGCTTGGATACGAGATTTATGTCGCGCCCCAATACCAACTCAAACTATTTGAGGCAATAGAAGAAGCTGGAGAAGATTTAGATCTTAAGTGGTTTGGCGGTCGAGCATTGATGTCAATGAGGCTAGAGAAAAGTTGGGGAGCGTGGACCATGGACTTCAGACCAGACTTTACAATAATGGAGTCCGGCCTTGATTTTTTTGTGGATTGGGACAAAGACTTTATAGGCAAAAAAGCAGCCCTAATTGAGAAAAAGAATGGCCCAAACAAAAAGCTTTCTGTCATACAAATAGATACTGAAACCGATGTTAGCGGTGACGAGGCCGTCATGCACAATGAAGAGTGTGTTTCTTATATTACTTCAGGTGGCTACGGACATTCAGTTAAAAAATCTCTTGCGATGACCTATCTTCCAGTCGAGTTAATTGACTCCAATGCACAGCTTGAAGTAGAGATATTAGGTCAGTTCTGTAAGGCATCTATTGTAATGGAGCCTCTTTATGATCCATCTGGATCTAAAATGCGTTAATCATCTAGGATTATTAAATGAGTTTTACAGCAGCTAAAAGACATCATGCAAAAATAGGCTCTCACCTAGGTGAAGAAGATATCTATAGTCTGAATAAGCATGCATTGGGACCTGGAGAGCTAGCTGAGTCAGAATGGCTGGAGGCTGGTTTGTCAAGTCCAGACATGACAAAAATCAGGGAGTACCGACTCAATAGAGTTCGAGAAAAACTCGTTGAATTTGACTGTGCTGGCATTTTACTCTACGACCCATTAAATATTCGTTATGCAACAGACAGTACAAATATGTCTTTATGGACTTCTCATAATGCTGCTCGTTATGCACTTGTTATGACAGAAGGACCTGTTATTATTTTTGAGTTTGATGCTCATGAATTTCTATCAAACCACAATCCATTAATAACTGAAGTGAGGCATGCCGTCACGTATTTATACTTTACCGCTGGCGATAAGAGTAAAGAGAAAGCCAAGATATGGGCATCAGAGATTGTGGATTTAGTTAAAGAATATGGCAAGGGAAACGATAGGTTAGCTCTTGATCATTGTGCACCTGAAGGCATTCATGAACTCCAGTCACGCGGTCTTAAACTTGCTAATGGTGAAGAAGTTATGGAGCTTGCAAGACTCATTAAGTCAGACGATGAGATGATGGCTATGAGGCGCTCTATCTTTGCATGTGAGAGATCTATCGAGTTGATGCGAAATCATTTTAAACCCGGGATATCAGAGCAAGAGCTTTGGAGTCGTTTCCAAATGGAGGCCGTTTCAAGAGGAGCTGAATGGATTGAAACGAGACTCCTCGCCTCAGGACCCAGAGCAAATCCATGGTATCAAGAGTGCTCGTCGCGACCTATATTAAGTGGGGAACTAATGGGGTTTGATACCGATCTGGTTGGTTCCTATGGTTACTGCACCGACATGTCTCGAACCTGGTTGTGTGGCGATGAGAAGTCGACTGATGAGCAAAAAGAAATCTATACTATGGGTTATGAACAAATTCAAAACAATATGGAGTTGTTAAAACCAGGTACAACTTTTAAAGAGTTAACACTAAACTCTAAGGAGTACTCAAAGGATGAGTTTCGTCATTACTCAGTCCTTTTCCATGGTGTGGGTTTGTGCGATGAATTTCCTGCTATACCTTTTAGCTGGGAGTTAAATGAGAACAGTTTTGACGGAATCTTGAAGCCTGGTATGGTGATGTGTGTCGAGACTTATGTTGGTCGTTATCGTGGTGGCCCAGGTGTTAAGCTTGAGGAGCAAGTTTTAATAACTGATAATGGTTACGAGCTTTTGACGAGTTATCCGTTTGAATCAGATTTGCTGCTTTAATTAACATGAGCACCATCCCAAAAAAAATGAGTGCAGTGTTAACAACTGGCCATGGTGGGTATGAGGTACTGGAATTTAGCAATGATGTAAAAGTTCCACAGCCAAATTTCGATCAAGTATTGATTAAAGTTTTAGGTGCAGGTATTAATAATACAGACATAAATACTCGAACTGCCTGGTATTCCAAGTCAGTCAAAGGTGAGACTAACGCACAAGATTCTAAAGGAGAAGGTGATGACGGAAGCTGGTCAGGTGAGCCTTTAGATTTCCCAATTATTCAGGGCGCAGACTGCTATGGTGAAATAGTTGCTGTTGGAGACGATGTCGATATTGGTAGAATTGGTGAGCGGGTTCTGGTTCGAACAATGCAGCAATATGCGGTGGATTATAGGCCTTATGAATGCTGGACGATGGGCTCAGAATGCGATGGTGCTTTTGCAGAATATATGGTCGCTTTTAGTGATGAAAGTATTAAGATTGAGAGTAATTGGTCGAATGCAGAACTGGCTTCAATCCCCTGTGCATACTCGACAGCAGAAAATTTGCTAGAACGTTCAGATGTTAAAGAGAATGAAGTTGTTTTGATAACTGGAGCTTCTGGCGGTGTTGGATCAGCTGCTATTCAGCTAGCCAAGAGACGAAGCGCAAGAGTAGTTGCTGTAGCCAGCAAAGCAAAGGCAGATATGGTTAGAGAAATAGGTGCAAATGAGGTTATTTATAGAGAAGATAAATTAACAGACTGTATCGAAAATGAAAGTATTGATGTGGTTATTGATTTGGTAGCTGGAGAGAACTGGGGAGACCTGCTTGAGGTTTTAAAAAAAGGTGGTAGATATGCCGCCGCTGGTGCAATTGCAGGACCCATAGTTGAACTCGATGTTAGAACACTTTATTTAAAGGATTTGGTATTGATTGGTTGTACATTTCAAGATCGTCAAGTCTTCCAAAATCTAGTTGGCTATATTGAAAGAAATGAAATCAAGCCTCTGGTTTCCAAGACTTATCCTTTAAAAAATATTATTAATGCTCAAAAAGACTTTGTATCAAAAAAGTATGTGGGTAAGCTGGTTCTTTTGCCCTAATGAAGATTAATCAAATAGACGTTTTTCAAGTGGATCTTCCTTATGCTGGGGGTGTTTATCACTTATCAGGTGGGCGAGAATACTCTGTTTTTGATGCAACAATTGTTCGAGTTTCAACTGATTCAGGTATTGAAGGTTGGGGTGAAAGCACTCCTTTTGGTTCGAATTATATTGCAGCTCATGCGAAGGGAGTTCGTGCGGGGATCGAAGAGATTGCTCCTATTTTATTGGGCAAAGATCCTAGACACTTAGATCGTATCAATGAAGCAATGGACAATGCTCTAATTGGACACAATCATGCAAAAACACCACTAGATGTTGCTTGCTGGGATATTTTTGGAAAGTCAGTAGAGATGCCCGTTTGTGACCTGTTAGGTGGAAGCACCAATGAACCATTACCTTTAATTTCTTCAATCTACGCTGGTACTCCAGATGATATGAGAGAGCGAGTAAAAAGACATCGAGATATAGGTTATAGAGGACACTCGGTAAAACTTGGAGATGATCCTCATATTAATGCAAACAGAATTGAAGCGTGTTTAGCAGATCGAAAAAAAGGAGAGTATTTTATTGTTGATGCGAATGGAGGTCTGACTGTTGAATCAGCATTAAGATTGTTGAATATTCTTCCATATGGATTGGATTTTGTACTGGAGGCTCCATGTGCAACTTGGCGTGAAAACCTTTCTCTTAGAAGGCGAACTTCGGTTCCAATGATTTGGGATGAGCTTGCTCTATATGAAGAAGATATTCTTCAGATTGTTGCTGAGGATGGTGCTGAGGGTATTGGCTTAAAAATCTCAAAAAATGGTGGTTTGACTAAGTGTCGAAGACAAAGGGATATTTGTCTTGCAGCTGGCTATACAATGAGTGTTCAAGATACAACCGGTTCAGATATTGCATTTGCTGCTATTGTTCATTTAGGACAGACACTTCCAAAAAAAAATCTTCGATGTATTCTTGATTGTAGGGATATGGTCGCCGTCAAAACTGCAGATGGAGATTTTGATGTTGTTAACGGTTTTGTATCTGCCCCAAAAACTTTTGGATTAGGAGTTACACCGCGTCTTGATATTTTGGGCGAACCAATACTTAGCTATAATAACTAAAGTTATTTTTCTATTCCAGCAATAAGCTCTTTCCAACGCATATAGCTATTGACGCCAAGCCACATGAAAGGTTTTGGCATTAGTTTTTTAGGTGCTTCCTCATCAACAAAGTCGGGCACAAGACTATTAATGGTTCCAGTAATTTTTTCAGCAGTAATGATACCAATTGCAGTTCCTTTGGCGGTTCCTAGGCCATTTTGACAGCACGCAGAATAGACTCCTTCATCAACCTCCCCCTGAGCAAAGACATTATTAAGACTCAGGCAAAGTCTTCCTCCCCACGAGTACTCCATAGACACTTTATTGAGCATTGGAAAGCGAGCTTTGAATGATTCATTGTGACTATTGGCAGCTGAACTCATAAATGAATCTGAGGCCTCCATGCTTGGATTGTAAGACCACCTATTTCGTACTAGAATTCTATTGCCACCAATTCCTGATATACGCCTCACAGAAGATCCCATAGCATCAGCAGAAGTTAATCCCCATTGACTAGAGCCACCTAGCATATTAGATTCATCTGAGGTTAATTCTCTAGTTAAAGATGAGTAGGTGAAAATAGTCATCAACCTGTTCTGAAAAAAACCAAAGCGCTCAACTATGCCGTTCACCGCTAATATCACTTTTTGACTTGATATTGAACCAAGGTTGGTTTTGGCTTTCCAAACTTTTTGTCCATCGTGTCTTCCAGCGTCTTCTAAGTCAATGACTGGTGAGTTCTCATAGATGGTTACGTTGGAATTTTGAGTAACGCCATCTGCCAATGACTGGATGTAAAGTGCCGGCTGAAGCATCGCTGTTCCAGGAGTCCATAGACCGTTTATGTAATAATCAATTCCAGTTAGATCTTTCATTTCTCGGGCATCGAGCATCTTGTAACTTTCACTCGTTTTGTCTAGATGTTTTGCATACTCAGTATTGAATTTCATGCCTTTTTCTGATGCTGAGGCATTTGTTTTGCCGACAAGTTGTATTGCTTCAGACGGCATTTCATACTCTTCTGAAGTACTCTTAGCGAATTCAATAGCCGATCGATTGATAAGGGTTTGCTCGCGATCTTTTTCGAGACTTCCTAAGTAATCATCAGACGCTAGATTATGAGGAAGATCAATCATAAAACCTGAATTTCTTCCTGCGGGGCCTTCTGCAATTTCACAGGCTTCGAGTACAGCAATTGTTGCTTTATTATCGATTTGATTTAAACGCCTCGCCGCAGAGAGGCCAGCAAAGCCGCCGCCAATAATGAGATAGTCTGCGTTAATGTTGTCAGAAAGTTTTTGGTTGACCTTTCTTTTAGGAAGGATCTCTTTCCAACCTGTATCGCCAGGGTTTTTTGGTAGCTTAATCTGGCTCATCTCTTCCTTACTAATCTACCGATTCTTCCGGAGCGCGATCTGAGAGATCAATCCATATTGTTTTCAGTTCAGTATATTGGTCATGCGCATGAATGGAGTTATCCCTTCCGCCAAAGCCAGAGTGTTTGTAACCCCCAAATGGCGTGCTCATATCTCCTTCACCATAACAATTGACAGTTACTGTGCCCGCCTTAATTGCTCTTGCAGCCCTAATTGCTTTTTTACCATTTGAGGTGAAGACACTGGCAGCCAATCCATATTCAGTATTGTTTGCAACAGCAATCGCCTCGTCGAATGACTTAACAGTGATTACAGAGAGGATGGGACCAAAAATTTCTTCTTGTGCTATTTTAGAGTCAGGGTCAACCTGGTCAACAATGGTGGGAAGAACATAGTTTGGTTTTTTAGTTGTGCCTCCAACCAAGATATTGTCCTGTTTGAGGTAGCTACAAACCTTTTTAAAGTGTTCATTATCCACCAAAGAGCCAAGATAATTTGAGGGGTCGAGGGGGTCCCCTGTCTTCCAATCTCTGAGATGAGCAAGAATCTTTTCTAACAACGCACCTTTTATGTTTTCTTGAACAATGAGCCTTGAGTTTGCTGAGCAGTTTTCTCCCATATTCCAAAAAGAAGCATTCACAATGTGCTCTGCAACTAGGTCTAAATCTTCAGCATCATCCAAAACGATTGCCGGATTTTTTCCGCCACACTCAAGAACAATTTTTTTCAGATTTGAGTCTGCTGAGTATCGAAGAAAGCGCCTACCGGTCTCTGTCGATCCAGTAAAAGAAACCATATCGATATCAGAGTGGAGGCCAATCGGTTCACCAACATCCGGCCCCATCCCCGGTATAACATTGAGGACACCTCTAGGGATTCCTGCGTCGATGGCTAATTCGGCGAGTCTTAGCGAGGTTAAACTTGTTTGTTCTGCTGGCTTTACAATAACAGAGTTTCCCGTAGCCAGTGCAGGTGCTATTTTCCAGGCCATCATAAGAAGTGGAAAGTTCCAAGGCAAAACGCAGCCAACAACGCCAACTGGTTCGCGAACAATTACCGATAAAGCGTCTTCTCCAGCCGGTGCAGTTTGATCATATACCTTATCAATTGCCTCAGCATGCCAGAGCAGACAGTCAATCGTTTCTGGAAGATCAATCGTTGCACAATCACGAACTGGTTTGCCTGAGTCAACACTCTCCATAACAGCTAACTCGTTTAAATTTCTTTTGATAAGTTTAGATAATTTGATGAGTACTTTTTTTCTTTCACTTGGGTGGAGTTTTGACCAGTGACCTTGGTCAAATGCTTCCCTTGCTTTGACAACAGCACGATCCACATCATCTGCATTGCATGCTGCAACTTTAGCAATCACTTTTCCAGTAGCAGGGTTAGTTGTTTCAAAAGTTTTCCCCGATTTAGATGATTGAAATTGACCATTGATGAAAGCATTAGTCGGGAAGTTAAGTGAATTTGCAATTGCACTATATTCCTCATGGGTTAGAAGATCTGACATTTAACTACCCTCCTGTTTGATTTGATTGACAGTTTGATTCATGACGCGTATGACTTGTTCTAGTTGACGTTTATCGTCCTTATTAAGTTTTTGTAATGGCTTTCTTGGAGGTCCAACTGGGAGTCCTCTCATGGTTGAGCCGTGTTTTATACATTGGATAAATTTCCCCCCTTGCTCTAGGACTCTCATCAAAGGCATCATTGCTGACATAATTCTTCTGCCCTTATCAAAGTCACCTTCAATTCTGCACGCCTCGTATAGAGCAACATGAACTTCAGGGGCAAAGTTAGAGCCAGCACATACCCAGCCACTCGCTCCCCAAGCAAAGAACTCTAAAGCCTGATCATCCATTCCGCAGCAAAGCTGAATGTGAGGATAATCTCTTGCTAATAAGTGAAGTCTATTAATATCTCCACTACTTTCTTTTATTGCACAAAAGTTAGATGACCTGCCCACCCTATCCAGGTATTCCTCACCCATCATTGAGCCCATCCTTCCAGGATAGTTATAAAGCATAATTGGAAGGTTGGCTGCCCGGTCAATTGCTAGCGCATGCAGCGCATTTTCTCTTTCCGTAGGAAGGGCATATGGAGGAGTTGCTATTAAAATTCCATCAGCCCCTATCTTAGCCGCCTCTTCCGCAAAGAAAACTGAGTCTTCGGTTCGAATTGCTCCTGTGCCAACAATACAAGGCACTCTATTGTTGATGATGTCCTTACTAGTCTTCATCACCTGAAGGCGCTCTTTAGTATCTTGAGCATAGTATTCGCCAGTTGTTCCTGCAACGACTATGCCATGGACGCCACTACTAATTAGGTCCTCTATAATTGGCTCAATTGCATCAAAGTTAATTTTATGCTTATCGTCATACGGGGTCAGTACTGGTGTGTAAATTCCTTCAAACTTCATATGCTCTCCTAGGGATTTGGCAAGCTAATTTTTGCCATCCTTCCTCCATCAATAGTATATACCTGTCCAGTCACAAAACTTGATTCTGATGATGCAAGCCAAGAAACTAGAGAGGCAACTTCTTCCGTTTTACCTATTCTATTAAGTGGGTGGATACTTCCAATATTTTTTCTAAAATGCTCCGAATCTGGCATTGAATTGATAAAGTCTTTGTTCAGCTCTGTATCTATCCATCCAGGAGCAACAGCATTACACCTTACTCCATTCTTTCCATGATCAACTGCGATGGCTCTTGTTAGTCCATGAAGTCCAGCCTTGCTAGAACAATATGCAGCATGATTTGGGTTAGCGCCTATTCCTTCAATCGAACCAATATTGACTATACAACCTTTAGATTCGATGAGAAAAGGCATACAAAATTTAGCTAATAGAAAAGGCGCTGTGAGATTAACCGATAATGTTTGATTCCAGTCTTCAAGTGATGTTTCTAGTATCGAAGATTCTTTCATGACCCCAGCATTGTTAATTAAAACATCAATGTGACCATACTTTTTAATAATTTCATTAATACTTTTGGAGCACTCTTGTTCTTTGCTTAAATCAAACTCAAAAGAATCGAATAATTTTGAGTTTCCTCTTTGAATGGCACAAACCGTTGCCCCTTCTTCTTGAAAACGCTGTGCACAGGATAAGCCAATCCCTTTAGTGGCTCCAGTAATAATAACAATTTTATTAGTAAACCGCTTTTCCACCATTGACCTCCACTAAGGATCCACAAATATATCGAGCTTCATTTGAACTTAAAAAAGTAACCACATCAGCAATCTCGTCTGCTTCAGCTACATGACCAATTGGAACAGATAGATTTAATTTTTCAATAGCATCATCAGGATTCAAACCTCTGATTTCAAAACCTGTCCTGAGCATTGGCGTATCGACTTCATTTGGGCATACTGCATTGATTCGAATATTTTCATGAGCATGATCTCTGCCAAGGCATTTGGTCATTGCTGCTAACGCCGCTTTTGTTGTGCAGTAAATAAGATGATTTGGCCCAGGGTTTATTCCCCAGCATGACGATACATTCACAATAGAGCCGCCTCCAGCTTTAGCCATCAAGGGAATTGCAGCTCTGATAAGTCTAAAAGGGGCCTCAACATTTATCTTCATTGATAGCTCATAATCTTCATCAGAAGTCTGAGTAATATCACCACGTCTCATAAAGCCAGCATTATTGATGAGTATATCGATGCTGCCTAGTTTTTTTTGAACTTCATTTGCAAGATTGTCACAATACCTCTTATCTAAAAGGTCACCAGAAAATACCATCGCCTGGGCACCATTTTGATTGATTTCATGAGCCAATTTATGAGCTTGCTCTTCGTTTTTATCAGCAATTGCCAGAGTCTCCCCTTGCTGGGCGTATTTAGTTACTATGGATTTTCCAATACCACCGCAGGCTCCAGTCACAAGAACAACATTTGATTTGTTTCTATTCATAAGTTAGTACTCTTGATTTAAAGCCTCCATTTTAGGAATCGTTGTTTCCCTTTTAGCAATGAAATCTAAAAGCTCTTCATCTTTTGCTTGATCAAGTTTTGGTTCTTGATAATCTTTAAGTAGTTTTTTGGCTCCCTCTAGGCCTCTTTGGATTGTATCTTGACTTCCATCAGCTTGCCATTGTTCAATCGAGTTATTGTCAAACAACTTAGGCATAAAAAAGGCCCTTTGAAAATTATCCATAGTGTGTTGATGACCAAGGTAATGACCACCGGGGCCAACATCTCTTATGGCTGCCAGCCCTTCTTCAAAATCATCCCATCGGACACCTTCAGCCATTCTATATCCCATTTCACATTGCTCAGCATCAACCACAAATTTCGCCATTGAGCAGTGCATTCCAGCCTCATTCCATCCTGCAGAATGCCAGATATAGTTTGCGCCAGATAACAGTACAGCCATCATTGTTGATGCACTTTCATAACCTGCTTGAGCATCGAATACTTTTGAACCACCCAGTGTATTAGAGCTCCTCCATGGAACCTTATAATGCCTTGCCATTTGACCAATCATGAAATTCATGAGAGAGATTTCAGGGGTTCCAGCCATAGGTGCGCCAGACTGCATAGAGACGGTAGCTAAGTAGTGACCGTAGATAGCTGGTGATCCTTTTCTTATGACTTGTGTGTATGCTAGAGCAGAAAGAGCCTCGGCATTTACCTGAGCAACAGTTGGCGCAACGCTTGCAGGAGTGTTCGCACCGCCAAGAACAAAAGGAGAGCAAAGTACGGGTTGGTTATGTGCTGAAAATACTCTTAGTGCTGAGAGCATCGTTTGATCCCATACGAGTGGAGAGTTTCCATTAATGTTTCCAGTGACTACAGGGTGAGTGTCTATGAATTTTTCTCCGAAGAGGATCTTACACATTTCGATTACGTCTTCAGCATTCTTACCGCTACTAGTCATTCCCATAAACGTTTTGTCAGAATGCTTCATTGATGAATAAGTTATTCTAAGATGCCTGTGAGAAATTGCGTGATCCATAGGTTCAACGATGTGATGGGCACTTGAATGAATAGCAGGCAACATATGTGAAAGTTTATGAAAGTTTGCGAGGTCATCAAGCGTAGGCAAGCGCCTATTATTTTCTAGGTCGGTGAGGAAAGGTGCTCCCGTCATTGGAACAAATATAGAGTTATTACCACCAATTTCGAGTGATTTTTCAGGATCACGGGCATGCATTGTTATGCTTTCTGGAATAGATTTTATAAGTTCACGAATGAGACCTCTATCAAAGCGAACGCGCTCACCCTTAACATCAGCTCCCGCCTCTTTCCAGTGTTCTAGTGCAATCGGATCATGAAATTCTACGCCAACCTCCTCTAGAATGGATAATGAAGCATCATCCATTTTTTCAATCTGCTCCTCGTTCATTGGCTCTGTAAGTGGGATATTCCGCTTTAAAGTAGGGAGCATTTCAATTTTTACTTTGAGACGGTCAGATCTTCGAGCTGCTCTTCCAAGTCTTTCAGCAGAATTTGGCATATCATTTTTCTATCAATACAATATAAGTATCCTAGATTAATTAATTGCTTAATGCAATATTTTTTTTTCATAGAAACATGAAAAATATTAAATTTACTTATATGCTTATATTCTTGATAAATCAATAATAAAGAGTAAAATTTATAGTTTTAAAAAATGAAATAAAATCATGTCTAATCTATCTAACAACTACATTGCGGGCGACTGGGTAAAGGGCGCAAGTTCAATTTCTAACATCAATCCATCCAATACAAACGATGTCATTGGAGAATTTGCTCAGGCAAACAACTCACAATTAGAGGATGCTCTAAATTCAGCACAGGTTGCCCAAAGACAATGGGCTGCTACAGGCCTAGAGCAGCGTCAAGCTGTATTAATGAAGATTGGCGAAGAGATGATGGCGCGTAGCGCTGAACTCGGCGAGCTGCTCTCTAGAGAGGAAGGTAAGCCAGCTGCTGAGGGCAAAGGAGAAGTTTATAGGGCGGGTCAATTTTTTACTTACTACGCAGCGGAGGTGCTAAGACAGGGCGGTGATACTGCAGATTCAGTCAGGCCTAATATTGAAATTGACGTTCGTAGAGAGCCGATGGGGACGGTCGCAATTATTTCACCATGGAACTTCCCAACGGCAACAGCGAGTTGGAAAATTGCACCTGCGTTAGCATTTGGTAATGCTGTTATTTGGAAGCCTGCTAACCTGACACCAGCAAGTGCAGTAGCATTAACTGAAATCATCTCAAAGCAAGACATTCCAAAGGGTTTATTTAATTTAGTAATGGGCTCTGGTTCATCAATTGGTCAGGCATTGGCTGAAAGTCCGAAAGTGCAGGCAATTAGTTTTACTGGGTCTTATGATGTAGGTCGTCAGATTGCAGGTTCAGCTGCCAAAAATTTAACAAAGTTTCAGTTAGAGTTAGGTTCTAAGAATCCACTGGTTGTTATGGATGATGCAGATATGGATGTCGCTGTAGCGGCAGCTACTGGAGGCGCTTTTGGAAGTACTGGTCAAAAATGTACCGCATCTTCTAGGCTTGTCGTTCATGCTTCAATTCATGATGAGTTTGTTGAGCGTATGGGCCAATCAACTGCAGCTCTAAAGGTAGGCGATGCCCTTCAAGAAGGAACTCAAATTGGTCCGGCTGCAAGTCAACAGCAACTTGATTCCAACCTCAAATATATGGCATTAGCAAAAGAAGAAGGTTGTGAAGTGGTATGTGGAGGTGAGAAGCTTGAGCTTGATAATCCTGGTTTTTATATGCAGCCAGCATTGTTAGTTGGTGGAAATAATTCAATGAGAGTTAATCGTGAGGAACTTTTTGCTCCTATGGCTTGTGTCATTAAAGTGGCTGACTATGATGAAGCGCTATCGGTTGCAAATGATACGGATTTTGGACTGGTTTCAGGAATTATTACCCAGTCTCTCTCCAGAGCAAGTCACTTTAGAAGGAATGCAGAAAGTGGTTGTGTTATGGTTAACCTTCCAACCGCTGGGACGGATTACCATGTCCCATTTGGCGGTAGAAAAAATTCTAGTTTTGGTCCTAGAGAGCAAGGTACATATGCCAAAGAGCTTTATACTCAAGTCAAGACTTCTTATATTTCTAGCGGAAATCCATAATGGCCCACCCTTCACTATTTATTGATGCGCTTCAATACAATAATTGGAGTGAGGAGATATTTAAGCAAATTAACCAAGGCGGTCTGAGTGCTGTTCACGTTACAATTTGTTATCACGAAGACTTTCAAGAGATGGTTCAAAATGTTATTGACTGGAACCGTCGTTTTGAGGATTACCCCAATTTAATTTTTCTTGGTCGAACTGCAGCCGATGTGAGAAGAGCTCAAAAAGAAGGAAGAACAGCAATCTTTTTTGGTTATCAAAATTGTTCCCCTATTGAAGATAATATTGGCCTTGTTGAAGTGTGTCATCAGCTGGGTGCAAGGTTTATGCAGTTAACCTACAACAATCAAAGTCTTTTAGGAACTGGTTGTTATGAAGAGAATGACCCTGGAATTACGAGAATGGGTAAGCAGGTCATTAAAGAAATGAATAGGGTTGGACTAGTGGTCGATATGAGTCACTCATCAGAGAGATCTACATTGGAAGCCATAGAAATATCAGAGCGCCCTATTGCAATAACTCATGCAAACCCAACATTCTGGCATCCTGCACTAAGGAATAAGTCAAACGAAGTTCTTAAGGCGCTTGGAGAGAGTAATAGTATGCTTGGTTTTTCTGTCTACCCCCACCACCTTAAGGATGGTTCAGATTGCACAGTAGAAAGTTTTTGTAATATGATTGCAGATACTGCTGAAATTATGGGCGTTAATAATATTGGTATTGGTACAGACCTATGTCAAAATCAACCTGATAGCGTTGTAGAGTGGATGCGCAATGGAACTTGGACCAATGACCGTGATTTTGGTGAAGGTTCTGCCAGTTTTGCAGGATTTCCAGATCAACCTGAGTGGTTTCGAGACAATCGTGATTTTGTGAATATTGCTACAGGATTAATGTCTGTAGGATTTTCTAATGATGATGTTGATTTAGTCATGGGTAAAAACTGGTTAAATTTTTTCGAAGCCTCATTTGAATCTTTATAATATTTAATATGTCTAGTGAAGCTGTATTAGTAGATAAAGAATCTGATTTTATGAGATCGCCTGAAAAGGTTATGCGTCTTGATAGAATGGGCTCTTCTTTTCCTACACGATTGAGTTTTATGCGTACTCTGATTAGGCGCATGTCTAAAGAGAACTGGAAGTTTGAAAGAACGCTACGCAACGTTGATAAAGATGGATATGGAGTCAGTGTTTATTCAGCCATCACCCCTCATAGAACATACTCATTGATCGCATTCACTCAAGAGATACCAGCTGACATGAGAACGGATCGCGTTATTGCAGAGGTGTGGGATGCGACGTTTAGTTTGTTTGACGGGGTCCCAGCTCAAGAGGACATTGATTATTTAGCGAACAATACACCACTTCAAGAGGGTGGTCGTTACAGACCAAGTGAGCTTGTTTTAGCTAGAGCAAATAAAAGCCTTAGAGTATTTGAAAATATCATCAGTTCATTAGCAACTGGCGTACAGCCTGATCTTGAATTGATATCTTCTGTGGGTTATTTAATGAGAACTACTGCTGTATACGGTAGTGGTAAGTTTGGGTGTGCGGATAGGGCTAAGATTGCTGATCGAGAAGAGTGTAAGCCCCCATTTCAAATTGAGTTATTGGCAGTGTATTTAATCAGATGGTTTACGATTGACATGGTAGAAGAACTTGCAAAAGAGAGGGGCGGTGAAAAAGCAGTTCAGTTGGACCAAAAAACGCGTCGATTTATTGGAGTAGGAAATTCAACGGGCCTTGGTATGGCACCTTTTTTATTAAAGCACCCAACCCTCATTCATAATTGGGTTGTTGCAAAAGAAACTGCTTTGGCAAGGGTAAGGTCTATCGAAACAGCTCTTCCAGGAACCCTTGAAGTGTTCTTGAAGTCTTTGCTTCAGGTAAGCCAGCATGTAGATGAATGGAATGTTGCTGATGAAGTTCAGTCGGCAAGAATTTCTCGTCTGACTGACGAAATTCAAGCACTTAGAATGTGGTGCGAGGACGAATCAAACATATGTAGACCATATCCATGGAATGGAATTTATCAGTATGTTGAGGATAATTTTTCTTTGGAATGCCAAGAAATGATTGTCTCTTTAATCATTGAGCCTCATGGCACACTTGTGGATGACCTAGCAGAAACAATGTCTACAACGATGATTCCTAAATTCAAAGCCGATATGACTTTATCTCATTTGAAAGGGGTTGTTGCCGATGCTTATAATTGGGCGACAACTATTGACTTTTCTTTAGAGGAATCCCAACATCATTTTTGGTACTACTCTGAAGATAAATTAGAGCCAAGGTTTGGATCCAAAGGGGTCGATGATGGAGTTGATCAAGAAATGCCACTAGCAATTGGGCGTGATGTTCATGATTTAAATGAAGTTCTTCAAGGCATTGATGAAGATATGCCTATTGGAGAATTTGCAATGATACACCCTCAATTTAGGCATATTATTCGTCGGATTCAGAATACTTTTGAAAGACCTTACTCTGAAGTGCAAGATAATTTACTCAGTGAATCTATGAAGCCATTAGATTTATTGCGATTTAAATTGGCATTTTTTGGTGCTTCAAAATTTGATCCTAAATCAGACCTTTGGACTCGAATTTCAATGTATCAGGGCGCTCCATTGCCAGACCAAATTCAAAAGTCAAACCACGACTGTTGGGCATTTCCAATTGCAGGGCGCTCTCAGTCATACCCTTGCATTAATTGCACATGTCAAAAAGCGGTTTAACGATTTCCTTAAACGAGGTTCTTTTTTATTTTACTCGCGCTGGGTTTGGAGTTAAGGCGCCTATAGGGGTTTCAGAGGACTTTGCCAGAAGCAATATCTGGATTGCACAAAACGGTTTTGATCCTTCAGAGTGTAGCCTTCTAGCACTTGATAATTTAGATAGTCAAAAAAGCAGCCTCTCTATTCAGTTTGAAAAGAGTAGTGATGGGAGCCGCCTTTTTTGTCCTGAAGATAGAATTCTATCAGCTATTGAGGCTTCAGTAAGCTGCGTAGATTGGCTTGAATTTAATGGTCTCAATGGGGGTTTGAAAGTTACTAATGTTGACTGCCCATTATTGGTTGTTTCAGCCCTAGGTGCTAACCAATGCATTGGTATTAAGGTGTCATGGTCAGACAAGAGTAATAATCAGTATCAGGTTAATCTAAACGATGACACCAAATGGGAAATTATTGCTTCATCAGACGTTCCAATTGAGCAAAGTAGCTATGCTGATATCCAAATTTCAGCTTTGGACGGTACCAATAAAGCTACTATAAAAAATGGTAAATTAAAGACATTTAATATTGCTGATGAAAGGCTTAAAACTCTTAACAACGGTGTTAATGTCGGTGATAAATGGCCCGAAATCTATGAATATTTTTCTCGTTGTTTGGTTAAATCTAGCGCTGAATCTAGAGCTTCAGGTGCAGGCGCTGGTTTAGTTGATACTGACTAATTTAGCATTCAATAAAACTAACTGCCAAACCTCCAAGTGAAGTCTCTTTATACTTAGTAGACATATCAAGACCAGTCCTCTTCATGGCGGCGATGCATTGATCTAGTGATATTAAATGTTCCCCACTCTCTCTGAGTGAGAGGGAGCTTGCAGTGTATGCCTTAACTGCTCCAAAGCCATTTCTTTCAATACATGGAACCTGAACCAGGCCTTTTACTGGGTCACAAGTCATTCCAATATGATGCTCAAGCGCCATCTCAGCAGCATTTTCAATTTGTTCACTTGTTCCACCTCTTGCAGCACACAAGCCTGCAGCAGCCATTGAGGATGCTGAGCCCACCTCTCCTTGACAGCCAACTTCGGCTCCAGAAATTGAGCTGTTATGTTTAATTAAACCTCCGATAGCAGAGGCTGATAATAGGAATTGTTTAATTTGGTCTTGCGTAGCGGCCTTGTGTTTATAGAAATAGTAGAGTGTTGCTGGAACAACCCCTGCTGCACCATTAGTAGGTGCTGTAACTACCATGTGTCCAGCAGCATTTTCTTCATTGACTGCCATAGCGTAAGCGCAAAGCCAGTCACTTGAGCCTGCATTTTCTTTGTCTTTTTGGAGGCTTTCATGTAGTTGTTTTGCACGTCTTTTTGTATTCAATCCACCCGGTAAAATACCTTCAGTATTTAAGCCTCTTTCAATACAATTTTTCATTGCATTCCAAATTTTATCTAGCTCCAAGTTAAGTACTTCTTCTGGAAGATTTTCTAACTCGTTGGCTAGCTTCATTTCCCAAATTGTTTTATTATTCTTTTTTGACATTTCAAGCATTTGATCTGAGTTGTCAAATGGGTATGGATAGGCTGAGCTTGGCTCTGCAGCAATTGGTGCCTTTACGTTATCTATTTCAGCTAATGTAGATATAAAACCACCACCTATTGAAAAATAGGTGCTTGAAAGTAGTAATCCATCAGCTTTATTTAAAAGTTCAAAAACAATACCATTTGGATGTTGTTTTAATGAGTTTCGAGTATCAAAAATAATATCTTCTTCTGAAAAGAAAGTTGCTTTTTTGGAATCACTAAGATCTATTGTTTTTGAGTTCCAGGTGTGATCAATTACCTCATCCATATTCTCATTTATTATGGTGTTGGGGAGGTAGCCATGAAGGCCAAGAGTAACAGCTTTATCTGTGGCATGTCCTACTCCTGTATAGGCTAGGGAGTCTTTTAAAGTGCACCTAACATGATAGCCATCAGTGTTAGGATTTGAGTCAATAAAATGACGCACCTCAGATAGAAATGCGTTGGCGGCAACCATGGGCCCCATGGTGTGGGAACTAGAAGGCCCAATACCAACTTTGAATAAGTCTAAAACACTGATAAACATCGTAAATATATTGACATAAAAAGCCCCATTCTACATTATGAAATAAATTCTAGCTATTAAAAAATTCACTGAATGTTGAATTGTTTTAGGGCACCTAAGTCATTATCCATTTGAAGATAGTTTGCTCAACTAATTAATTATAATATCAATATCAACTCAATATTTTATTCATAAATTAGCTATGTCAAAGAACGAGCACTTTAGTCGACTCAATAAACTCCTAGACAGAATTAATGTTGGTCATGAAGAAGGTCATCAGGGTGAAGACAAACAAGAAGTATCAGACCAATTAGCAGCCTATATACTATGGCTTGATAGCGAGCCAATGATTCCCGAAAGAGCTTATAGTATTCATTTTGAAAATGAAAGTACCACTGTTCAAGTATCGGATCTTAGTTTTAAGATTGATATTAATACACTTAGTCAGCTTGCAGCAAAAACGCTGGAGCAAGATGAGATTGGTTA
>ERZ1046740.600-NODE-600-length-29569-cov-35.518025_pt1 | contig 29569 bp, 22 predicted proteins | sample MGYA00383093_ERZ1046740 | MGnify/ENA primary metagenome ERZ1046740 (study PRJEB29581, sample SAMEA5548363) | metagenome | biome: marine; feature: coastal; material: water | depth 25 m | study: Short-term variability in the microbial, nano- and picoplankton... | reverse complement strand
TTTAACTCAGCGATAGCTAATTCGGTTGCCTCTTCTTTAGCAACCTTCTTAGGTGTAACCTTCTTAGGTGCAACCTTCTTAGGCTGTTTTACTTCTTCTTTAGTAGCTGTCGGCATTTGAATTTCTTCCTGAGAATCTTCACTTTTTCTCTGTTCATCTTTTCGCCTCAACTCGGAAATCTTTTCGGCATATTCCCTCACAACCCTCTCTTGAGGGGATGGTGGATAGGTTCTGCTTCCTCTACCGCTTTGAAACCCATTTATTGAATCATCGTATCTAATAAGCAGTCTAGCCAACTCTTTCGCTTCAGCCTCATCTTCAGGTTTTACTTTGTTTTGTACTTTATTTAAAAGAAACCGTAATTTTCTTGCATTGCCTATACGTTCAGGAGAAGAGCCAATAAGTTCAGAGTCTTGTTTTCTTCTTAGTTCAGCAAATCTTTGAAGAGCATCTTCTCGAGAGGGGATATTTTTAATTTTCTCGTCACGCTCTTTTTCAAGAGCAGCTACTAATTTTTGTGTACTCTGACCTTCTCCATCAATTCCCTGAAACTTAGTATCACTCTCCTCGTCAGGTCTCCAACTAAAATTATTTTTCTCTTCGTTAGCCCACTCTGCTATCCTTTCAGACCGTAGTACCAGTGGGGGAGCGGCTTCCCTAAGTCCTCTTCCGCCATCTTGTCTCCATGCAGATAGCTCATCGCTAAGGATTGTGTTAGCTCTTCTCCCAAGGAGTTTGCGAATATCTCCGCTGCTTTTAATGATTCTAAGTCCACTATCTGTCGCCCATTTTGGGAATCGTTTTCTTGTTTCTTCCTCATTTCTAAAGTATTGTATTGATGAAATTATTAATGACCTTTCTTCTTGTGTTATGTTTCCTTCTTCTATCTCTTTTACCAAAGCCTCAGATAAATCAAAGAAGTATTTTTTCTCATCATTTGTTCTTTGAGCATTGTTAACTCCAAAGGCTCTCTGAGCTTCCCAAGTAATTGATTGTAACTCTCTCGCACTTAACCCAACCTCTGCTGCTACTTCTTGGTATGCTTCTTTTATAACATCATACATAGCAGATTTACCTTGGTCAAATAACTTGATGCCACCTGCATCATTTGCAGAAGCAGGCAGGTTTAAAGCTACGGAAGCTGCGTGAGTATCTGCTGTTATGTAATCGTTCTCATGGTCAGGGTGTAGAATGTTATTTATAAAGTTTCTAACCTTATTCCCGTAACCTATTTGCACTGAGACATTCTCTCTACTGCCATCTAAGTATAGACTAATAGCCTTAGCTATCTCGCTGTTTGAATTCCAAGTAATGGGTGTGTTGTTAAGCACAATATTACCTTTCTCATCCTTAAGTATCTTGCCATTAGGGTCTGTCTGAGCTACCCCAGAACTATTGTTCGCTTGGTCTTTTATTCTAACAACAGTAGCTACCTGCTGTAGTCTGTTTATGTAATCATTATCAGCCTCACCTTTACCTTGAGGTGCAAGCAACTCGTCTATTGTCATTCCAATAAATTCTTTTGCTGCATCAATAGATTTAAGGAAAGTGCTTTTGCTGTCATTACGACCAACATAGTTCTTTACCTTTTGCCACTCTTCCTGTGTAAGAGGCTTATCATTTTGATTAGTAAGAACATCCAAGACTCTCTCGGCTCCTGATATATTGTTGAACCAATCATTTTGTGGGGATAGTACTGCAAGTATACCAGCTACTTGAGGTGTACTGAGTTTGCTACCATCAGGTTTTACATATGTATCCTGAAGGTTTCTAGCAATTCTATGAGCACCATTATACCACTTCTTTGAATTCTCTATAAATTCAGAGTCTAAGGTATTATATATACTTCTTATATTAGCCTTAGCCATTTCTTTAAAACCATCCATCACTTTTTTAGCTAAAGGAACCATAAACTTTTCAGTCCAATCAGACTTTTTATCCATTCCACTTTCCTTAAAAAGCTCCTTATGATTATCTCTAAGGCGTGATAATTCCTTGGCTTCTCCCATCATTGAAAAGGGTAGAGAAAACTTGGATGAAAATATAACTTTTTTAATTGCTCTATCAATGTTATTTTTATCCTTAGCCTCAGCTTCTTTAGCTGTGATGCCGTGCTTTTCTTCAGAATCCTTATAAGTTACACCTTTGTTCCATGTATATATTCCTTTTGCTATACTTGTAGCCATACCTAGAATATGAGAATTAACTTGACTCTTTGCATTATTCAATTGGTCTTGAATACTACCATTACCAAGTTCTGTGTGCTTTGTATCTCCTCCTATTTTTTTCTTGTCGGCAACAGAAGGTATAGCATCTTCTTTCTTTCCCTTGAAGTCATACTTTTCTTCACCAGTTACGTTTAGGTTAGTAACATCTTCTATCTGTAATTTTGTCTCATCTTCTTCAGAAATCTCAACTGCGTCTTTCTGCTGACGGGTTTTAGGGAGTTGGGGAGTTGCTGAAGTCTCAGTAACCAATGGAGATTGCTTTATATCTCTACCTTTAGCAATGGCATTTAACAAAGTTTTTGTTTCACCTGCTGTGGATACACTAACACCTTTTACTCTTAACTTGTTTAAGATTCTATTAAGCCACTTCATTATCAGCTCTTTAACGCTCAGTGACATACTATCATAATTCTGAGCAAGTATGCCTGCTAATTCTGCCAGCATTTCCTCTTTCTGGCTAGACTTTTTATAATTCTTAGCAAATTTTTCTAGTTTTATTTTAATATCTCCATCAACCTTACCTATAATAGAGTCAAGCATTCTGCTTGTAAGTTCAATTATTTCCTTATTACTAAGGTCACCACTATCTAATACAGCATGAAGCACTTCATGTGCTACAGTTCTAGGGTTAGCCTTCTCACTATTAATATATATAACGCCTTTACTATAAGCACCTGCACCTGTTTGTCTTTGAGCCTTAGTTCCACCCATCCTTTCATCGTTACTAAAATCCTCAGTGCTGTCGTGTATAACAAATTTTACATTAGGAAAGCTTTTCTTAAGAGCTTTTTTATATTTTTTTACCTGCTTAGTAACCTCTTTTATACCAATGCTTTTTTGGCTAGTATCCTCCTCTACAATGTTAGGACTCTCCTGAGCCTCTTCTGCTTTAGCTTCTTCTGCTGCCACCTCAATGAGCTGAGTCCTTGGTTGACCTGACCAATCATACCCTACCTCGAAAGTTTTCGCACCATCTTTTGTTTTTACAACAGAAACATTGTCAGTCTTTTTATTGAGCTTATTCTTGAATGTAAAGTTATCATCACCTTTAATTCTTAGTTGTGCTGTTCCATCTTGGAATACTAAACCCTCTGAATGAGCAACTGACTCTTGGTTAAATGTTTTAGCAAACTCAACAGCATGCTCCAATGATAGGTTAGGAACAAAATAAGAGTTCTCTGCTGTTCCATACTTACCCGTAAGCCTCCGAGGTGTATATCCTTTTTGCTTTAACCAAACCCAAGCTTTTTTATTAAGCGATGCATTCTCCTCTTCTGTTAATGGCTGAGCCTCAGTATTCTCACCAGTCAATATACCAAACTCTCCATCTAACTCTTCCTTTAACTGCTCAATATCTTCTTCTTTTAATTCAGCAACAGAATCCTCTACATATTTTGGTCTTGTTCTAGCTGACTTTCTCTCAGCTTTTTGTTTTTCTGTAGGCATCTTAACTCTTACACCTGCTATAAGAACATCACCGTCTTTGTCTTCTTTTGTGTCAGTCTCAAATGTAGCTTGCTCAATCTCAGCACCTTCATTGATTTCTTTCCGAAGGATTTCGTATACCTCAGTATAAACTTCTTGGTCTGTCTTACCTTCAGTATCAAGACTTTCCTTAACCTCAGCACCTTTGTCTCCAAAGACTTCATCAACAGCGTTTGTGTAGTCTATAGAGTTCATTATCTCTGCCTTAGCATCAGATAAAACATTTATAGACTCCTGAAACTCAGCAGCTTCTTGTTTGCTTAAAGTTGCTCTATGCTTTTTTAGTTTTATATCAATTTGCTTAGGACTATCAGCTCTCTCAACACCTGCCTGTTTCAGTAATTTTGACATGAGGTTGTCGTATGTTAAAAGGTCACCAACTTTTTTTCCTCCTAGCAAAACAACATCCGCCTCTGCGTTCTTAACAAGACCGCTTATTTTCTCTACCAAGTTATTAATCTTATTGTGTACCGCTGACCTTTGAGTGTCGCTCAATGGAGCGTTAAGCATACTCTTGTACCCATCTATTATATCGAACGCTTTTTTGAGTTGGTTCTTGTACTTTTTTATACCTACATCCTCCATAATCTTAGAGTAAGCTATGGAAGGAGCTGAGGAACCTGCTGAGGAAATAATTGATGTCACAGCAACATCATCTAACTGGGAGAAGTCTACATCGTCACCCAAAATAAGACCATTAGAAAGTTGATGTAATGACTCTATTGAAGTCTCCTCTACAATCTCTGAAGTTGTACGTTTACCTAATTCTAATACAGGTTTCCATCCTAATTTGTTTCCGTTAAGAACACCATAAACAAACTTGTTAGGCTTGACTTTAGATAAGTCCTTAAGTATTTTCATTGAGTTAGGAACTGTACCAAAAAATCTTGTTATACTTCCTTCCACAAAACCAGCGGCAGCGGCAGCTCTTATGAGGTCTTCCTCAGATATGTCTGATATTTTTCTCTGTCTTTCAAGTTGATACCTCTGTTGGTTGTACTCTGATTCAGGTAATATATTCTTATTTTCCTCCAACCCTAACAATGCATCATCTATATCACCTAATGCTCCTTGTCTTTCTTTCAGGTCTGCATATGTAGCACCATAAGACGATGCTCCAAATATTCCTGCTGTAGTTGTAGCCACAGGTAACCCTAAGGTTCCTCCTGATGCTCCAATACCTATAGCCATTAATGTGTAAGGTAGCTGTGTTGTAAACTCTCTAGTGGCAAACTCCCAAGCGTTACCGTCATCAGCAAAAGCCTCCTTATATGTTTCCTTAGTTGGAGTTGTAGCATAATACTCTTCCACCCTTTCCTTCTTATTCTCTAATATCTCGTTTATGTTTGCGTCTCTTTGTTTAGGGTCTCCAAAGCCTAATCCTTTATTAAGGGAATTCAAGGCAATTGATACATCTTCAGCTAACCCTACTGTTGTGAACATAAAGTCCTTACCTAAAGTATTCAATAAATTGTAATCTTTTTGTGCAGCTCCTAAATAATCACCAAGCTCTTGGGATTTTCCTAAAGCATCCCTAATTTCTTGTGTCTTTAATTTATAAAGCTTCTCTCCTTCTTGCTGAAGCTTTAGTAACTCTTGATTTATTGCTCTGGTTACCGTCTCTTGATATGGTGTAGGGTTATTTATTTTAATCTGCACAACAGGAAATCCATCGTCTTTACTTAATGTAGCAACTTCAAACATCTGACCTTCTTGTATGTCCAAATCATCAGGTATGCTTTTAAGCATAGATGTAGTCATGCTGTCTACTGAATCTGTATACCGCTGTAATAATGCCGCAAGTTCTAATGTTTCACTTTCTGCTTCTTGATTCGTAAGGGTAAATCTTTCTTGTAAAATTTTTTTTACTTTCTTTCTTTCCTCTTCAGGTAATTCCCCCATAACTTTTTCTATAGCAATATCTTTCTGACGGTCTTGCATAGTTAAAGAGATATTGCCTCTCTGCATCTCCTCCCACTCACTAACTGTCTCAGGAGAGAATTTCTGATATTGAATTGTTTTTATCTCTTCAGGAGTATAGTCTCTGTATACTTGTTTTGGAACAGACATAGCACCATCAGGTGTGTATTCCATTACATCCTTTATCTCATACACACCACCTTTTCTTTCAGACTCTGTTAATTCAACTATCTCTCCTTTTTGTTCGGCATACTTAGATAAATCCAAAAGGTAGTCCGTGTTATATAGAGCTTCATTTAGCCTATTTTCATCTATTTCTAGGGAACGTTTATTAACTTTTTCAAGCTCTTGAATTAATGGGTCAATATCATAAACAGGAGTAGACTTTCCATACTCCCTATAAAGCTCACCCAACTCACTAACCTCGTCTATTTCTTGAGCTTTATTGTCACCTTCACCCAACTCACTAACCTCGTCTTGTTTTAGTAGATAATTAAAAGCCTCCTGTTTACCTAACACTGACTCTCCCAAGTGATTATAAATTTTATCTCTATACTCTTGACTTGTGGCTATAAGCTTATCAAAGCTCTCTTTCTTACCTAACACTGACTCGCCCAAGTAATTATATAATTTATCTCTATACTTTTTGTCCATCCTTTCGTGCTGTTATATTTATTTTTTTTACTGCTCCTCTGCATTCAGGTTTATTTCTTGAGCTTTACTGTCACTTTTCTCAGGCTTAGGAGTAGACTTTCCATACTCCTTATAAAGCTCACCCAACTCACTAACCTCGTCTATTTCTTGAGCTTTATTGTCACCTTCACCCAACTCACTAACCTCGTCTATTTCTTTTTCTCCTACTGCTCCTGATGTATCATAGCTCATTACATCAACATATTTATCCTTATCATATGGTATAAAAGATTTTAAGGCAGACATTAGGGCTTTCTTTTTATTCTGTATATTGTATTTATCATCACCTAAACTCCATAGGATATTACCTTCTTCTTTCACACTTACACCATTCTCTCGGTCTACGGTCAGCCCTTTAATTTCTAAGTTGTGAATCAATGTTGCAATATTATTTTTTATATCTTCATAATCTTCACCCTCTTTAATCAAGGCATCCTTCCAGTTAGCATCAAAGGTTCTCTCTGCAGATTCATCTTTAGTTAGGGGATAGTTGTATTCATGAGGAGAATAGCCATAGCTTGTTGTATTAAATTCTTTATTACTCATGTTTTTAGCCAATACTTGATTAAAATCAGAACTGTTAGTAATAAGATTTGCCAATTCCATTAAGAAGTTTTCCTTAGTTTTTAACTGACCACTTCCATCCTTAAATGCTATAGTTACAGCAGGAGAGCCATCGCTTGGTACAACATAAACACCCTCTTTAGTTCTCTTTATAAATTTAGCTTTACCATCCTTTATGTTTGCTAAGTATGTAGCTGCTGACGTAACACTTTGATTATCTCCAGACCATAAAATGTCTAGATTAGATACCATGTCTTTTGCTTTTACCTCTCCTCGTGTCGGCTGCTTATCATTAGGCATAGACACCTCTCTTGTATATTCTTTTTTGGACGTCTCCGAAAGCTCTAGAACTTCTTTGAAATGATTGGATATAGCTTCCTTATGTTCCTCTGACAGCTTAACTCCTTCCTCTATCACATTCTCAGGGTTCCAATAAATATACTGACTTCCTGTTTTTTCACGGTCAGTTGTTAATTCATAAGCTATACCCTCCTCTGTTGTGCCTATATAATTTATAAGTATATCCACGCCATTTAAACCATTGGTTCCTATTTCTGCTGCAACTAAAGAATCAAAGGCTTTTTGAAAATCTTGAATCGGCTTTTTATCTGTCTTTTTAAATAGATATTCTTGACTCCCGTAATTTTCTCTAATATATTTAACTGTGCTGCCTATACCATTTTTTATTGTTGCAACTCCTGACTTATAGTTATACCCATCATATTCTACGCTATTCATTTTCATTATATACTCAGGAACTATTTTATCACCTGTTACCGTGTTCACTAAGTAAAACCCACCATCATCGTGAGACCAAACTTCCAAATTCTCAGGATTAGCATTATCAAGTTGCCACCCTAAAATAGCCTGCTCTATAGGATTAGCTCCTTCAGCACCTCTTTGAGTTACATTATTAATATGCGTTTGAGCACCCTCACCCATTCCAAAGTATCCCTCAACACCAGAAGTATTGTTATCAATGATTCTATTAAACTGAGAAGATGTTATTTCACCAGCTTGAAATCTTCTTAAGGCTTCTCCGTTAGACTCCACAATATGGTCTGAAATTTTATGATTAAGATTATTGATATGGTTGGATGAAGTCATACCTTTACCATAATCCTCGGCTGTCTTTGTAGCTTTAGCTGCTTTTCCTTCAAGTTCTTGCTTGTACTTTTCCCAACCTATTCCAGCGTCTGTGATACCTCTACCTAATTTGGATATAGCACCACCTATATCGGCTAAGTCTTTGCCTTCTCTTTCTTTGTATTTATAGTATGTAGCCATTTATTTGTCTTCTTTTTGTTGAATCAAGAAACTGTTATTTATTGCGTCATATGCCTTAAAAGTTTTATCCCAATCCATTTTACCAATTTTCCCCTTATTAACAAGTCCTGAACCTATGGCTACGGCTCCTCCTAGTGCTTGCATACCACTTTCCATTGCTTGAGACTCATATGCTGCTTGAGCTTTAGCTGCTTCTGCTGCCGCAACTTGAGCACCTTCGGCTTCTTGTAAATCTATTCTAGATTTTTCAGACATAAGCCTAGCTTCCTCCGAGGCTACTGTTTTTTCTAAGCCTAAAGCTTCTTGACCCATTGCCGATTGTATTTGCTGCTGCTGCTTGTTTTGAGCCATCTGCACTCTACCTGCTGTAGCTGCCGCACCTCTTACATCACCCTCCTGTGCTGCTTGTAAAGCCATCTTACCTTGAGCAAGAGAAGCTTCCCTTGCTAATTCGTATGGCTCTTTCTTAATAGAGAGGGCTTCATATACATTAACATCTAACTTTGACTTAGCTTCTTCCATTGCATTTTCAGCAGCTTTATTAGCCTGCCTTTTCAATCTTTTTTGTTTTTGTGCTTGAGCATAACTTGTTGCCGCTCCTATAGCCGCAACTGCTACACCACCTACTACTATTCCTGACATAATTGTTTTTTTATTATTGAAGATGGCAATTTTCTAAAGTCTGTTGTATAAACCTCTTTCTCTGCCTCCTCTATTGTTTTTGCATCTGTTTTGTATACGCATACCCAAGTAACATCTGAATGCATATAAGCCACTCTCTGTGTTCCGAGTTCAGTCATTACTTTCATTGGTGCTTTAATTCTTTCTACCTCTCCTGTATCTGTTAATATAGACATTTCTCCTTTTAAAAAAAAAGAAGGATGGTTTTGTTTATGGATATAGCTAACAACGAGAGACCCTTGAGGCATAGACACCTCTCTTGTATACAAACCATCTTTTAAGTCGTGCTTAGTAGGGAACAATTCCTCATGTTCCTTTGTGCCATTAACAGCCATCCCCTCTATGTCTTCTAGTTGTAATCTGAATTCATTTATATCTTCATACAACATACCTCTATCCTTATGAACGGTACTGAGTATTATCTCAGCCTGCTCCCTTATTAAAGAGGATTTATATTTCTTTATAATATTCTTTATAAATTTCACACAACAAAGATACAAAAATATTATGGATTACTTTTCATAACATTAGATTCTATAGCAAAAAGTTCAGTCCTTGTTGTTGAGGAGTTTTCTAAAGCCACGTTTATATAGTGACCCAACACTCCCTGAGACTCAGCCTCTACGTTTTTGGCTACAAGAACCATAGCTCCATTTTTTATCTGTTGGTCTGAAATATGGCTTGTTTGAACAGTAACGCTAGTATCAGTCTTAGCTGTAATAGTTCCTGCTGATACAGGTACATACGAAGGAGATTCTGCGTAAAGAACTGTGTCTCCAATACTTATAATAGTATCAACACTGTTAAGATTACAGGTTTCAAAGAATCCAACCTTATCTATAGAGCTTGGCACACCCAATCCTTGTACACTTCTTACATCATAACTGTTTGTGTTTACATTCCTTATGAATGCATACCAAGTATTCTCTTTCTTTTTAAACCAAGCTGCGTCTATAGTTCCTACATTGTCTGTGTCAGAAGTAACCCCAATACTCCAAGCCGTGTCAGACTCCAAAGATAAAGTCTTAAATAATTTTTGCTCAAAAGGATTTTGATTTATAACTGTATCAATAGTAGAGTTATATTGAGTACCATAAAAATTATTATAAGTAGAATTCTTGTCATGCTCCCAAATGTTTCCACCTTTAAAAGAGTAAAACCTACCATTCATACCTAACATTCTGTCAGGCACATAAGAGAAAAAAGAAGTCCATCCTTTGTTCTCTTGACTATATGCTAATGTTTTGTTATTTGCCATATCTATATATTAAGGAGCTTCACAATCAATTATTTCTACTATAACCCCATTCGCCACCCTATAAGCATTTTGGTCTCCTTGCTGAGCAAACCACCCATTACTAACAGCAGTTACTCCATTAGCATCAGTGAACACCCAGTCATATAAACCTAAATCCAAAGGTGCTTTACCATTTACATATGCCACATAAAAGTTTTCAGAGTATACAGAAGAAAGGCAGGCTAAGTTTGAGGTTGACTGAATGCCTGTTGTAACCATCATATCTAATGCTTGAGGACATCCTAATTCCATACTCCAATTGGAAGAGGCACTGTTAATAACCTCAATTGTTAATTGGCTATCAGTTGAGGTAGGTTTAGGTACAATACAGTAATAGGCTAGCGAAGGTACTGTAACACTAGAACTATAAGACTCGTCTCCTGTTTGAAATGAGTAACTTAAGTTACTGCCTGAATCCACCCAAGCACTTCCGTTCCATGTGTATATATCATATGATACAGGAGAGGGAGACGGAACAGTTGGGTGAGCATAAGAATCATCACCAACTAAAACAAAGTTCCCTGAGTTGGATGTGTTGTGATATCCGTCATACTTAGCAGACAGTGCCGTGTAAGTAACCCCCTCGTATATAGCCCTAAACCCATCTGCTACTAATCCTACATCAAACTTAATAACAATAGCACCTGTTGTATTGCCCATCATAATTTCATTTCTGTATACAACATTTGAACCACCTGTTGCTGAGTACTCAACATCACAAGGGTCACCGCAATCAGGACAAGGTACAGCAGGTTGTAAGTACCCACTTACCTGCCTTCTGGATATTGTGCCTGAAGAGTAATATCCATCAGTCGCTTTAGTGGTCAGAGCTGCATCGGTGAAAACCGATAAAGCATCTGCTAAAGTATTTCCATCTAAATAATATTTTGTTGCTGCCATTATAATATAAATGTATAATCATTAATTAAATCATTTCTTTCGTTCTCAGTCCTAGTTTTAACATCAGCATCAACCTCGTTATAAGAACTTACTAAGTGAGATTGTATTTGGGTGTTCAGATTGTCTGGACTAGTTCCGTAAACTGTCCATCTTCCATCACCTAAGTCTACAGTCGATGGATATAACTCTGCAAAGGTGTCTAAGTCTATTCCTTCAGCTATGTTGTCATCCCTATTATCTTGATTGGAAAGAGGAAGGTATTGGTCAAAACTAGCATAGTATCTGTCAGAAGTAATTCCTGTTTGAATGGGTATCTTGAACCCTACATATTCAGTAATAAATTTTTCTTCTGTGTCACTGTCCTCCCATCTAACCTGTCCAAAATAAAAGCTCTCACAAGTTAAGTTCTGTGATATAGTTTGGCAATCACAACAAGCGTCTTCAGGCAGCGTAGAATCATAACACAAATAATTAGGTACTGACTCTCTTAAATCCCACACAAAATACAGGTGTGAACCTGTGGTGGGCATAGTAAAGTCAGCATAGTATCTATCAGTTCCACTAACATTCTCTATTGGAGAAGCTTGTGTAGAGTTGGTTAATAGTGATGTTATATCTGTGTCGTTATTACCGTACGCAGTATTGGTTCTCATATACCTAAACTTATGCATATTATGACGGAACGTAAATGTATCTCCATCTTGTTGGTCTGCAATAATAGAAACTGTTGCACCATCCGCAGGAATATATCCGCCTCCTTGGTTCCCTGTAAAAGAGTTGTAAAAAGAGACCACGGGTGATGTTGGGCTTGAAGCCATTGTTACAAAGTTGGAATGCAATGGGGAAACAAAGCTCCCATCAGTCCATCTGTAGTTAGCATGTATAGTCTCTCCAACATAATTACCGTTGGACACCACTACATTTACAACCGTAATTTCTCGATGCAGAGGACAGTCTATCATCACTCCCACTATAGCAGTTCCTGTTGTTGTGGTTAACTCAACATCTACAGTTGATACTGATACAATATTTTTATAAAAAGTATAACCTCGTCCTGCTGGTGTGCTTGCTGTACTGCTGGTTGTAATACTATTATATGTCGTATCTATAGTTACGCTACCCTCAGTGCTAATTAAATCCCAATTAACCCGTGTGTTACCAATAAGGTCTCCCAAGTCAACACACAGATTCACAGGAGTTCCTGCGGTAACTGTAAACGTTTTATACACACCACAATCTACACAAGATTCTATAACAGGCTTCTCTTGACTGTTAGTTGAAAGTATGTATTGGTCGTTAAACATATCATAACCGCCTACCTTTTCTGTGTTGAAATAATCCGACATCATATCCTTAAAGTATCCGTCCATACCTTCGTTAGATATAACTGTTAATACTTCATTAGAGTATGCTCCACCTACCAAGCTGAGTACCGCACCTCTCTTTGCGTCTGTAAAAAACTTACTAGCTCCATATGTTGCAAAGCTTTCAGGGTGATTACTTATACCATACTCCTCTAGTCTTGCTAGCTGCGTTCCAAGCACCTCAGGTATAGAGGCTATTGTTCCACCTGCGGCTGCATCTGATAATAAATTTTTACCTGCTAGTACATAGGATATTTTATCCTCTTGCAGTACAAGTATATCCGTTTGTCTTCCTACAATCTTCATAATCCTTCCAAAGGAATCTTCTAAAGACTTGAAGTTTAACAATCCCATATTAAACACATTGAGTCTGTTTAAGTTTGACTCATCATTATATACACCGCTATAAGTTAAGTCAGCGAATCTATCTGCCTGCTTATAATCCTGTTCTGATACGGTGGTTACTCTGTTGCCTAATCTTAACTGTCTACCGTCAATTGCGTCTCTAACCTTAAAAGATTCTACTCCATTACCAAAGGCATAACAATTGAAAAACTCTGTATCTATAATGGCTGATGTAAATGTGCTTATGTTTTGGTTTTGAACATTACCTGAATGATTACCACTAGAGTCTATGGAGTAAGACACTGAATCCTCATACCATATATCAGGATTGGTATCACTAGGTTCTGTTTCAAATACAAGTGTTGAGTTATTTCTGTAGATAGTTATAGAAACATTGGCACATAACCTCTTTGCTTTATTACTTGTTCCTGTTAAATCACAACTATGAGTACCTAAAACTGTTAGCATTAATTCATTGGTTGCCTTCCTGTGAAATCCATAGAAGTTAGTCCACTGCCCATTATCGTTTGGATACGAATCCCAATAAACACCTGTGTTAGGGTTATACTCAGTATTCCACAAAGTATTTTGTAGCTCAGTAAAGAAAACATTATCAATAGCATTACCATGGTCGCTTGTTCCTGTCTGAACAATGACATCAAGATTATCCCCTACAGCCCAATCAAATATATTATCATAATCTCTTGAGGCAAATATAGTTTTGGTTAAATCATAATTAACTTCATTACATTTTCCCTTACCCTCTCTGTCAAAATTAAATCGTAATTCTATCCTACTTCCCTCAGGTATAGTGTAATCATACCAATCACCGTTACCGTCCTGCAAGGATGTGGTGTAGTTTATCTGAGGTCTACTCTGAGAAGCACCACAAATTTCCTCACTACCTAAAGTTACCACGGTAAGTGTATCTTTTGATACAGCAAAATTGTTAGCCCTTACCTTCATGTATACACCAGCAGGTACATAGGCATTTTCAGCAGGGTCTTGAGTACTTGGAACGGTAATAAAGTTAGCCGCTTTTGATTCTTTTTCCAAAACGGTAGTGTAAGTGCAAGGGCTTACAGCTCCGTTTGCATCCACCTTAACCTTTAGTCTATCTCCTGTCTCTACCTTTTTAGAGTTTTCACCGTCTAATAGTATATATGTATAACCTGTCTCTATATCAAAGAAGGATATTCCTCCGTATATTGTTTCATAAAATTCCTCATTCTGTTTTGCTACAAATTTATAACGAGTAGCCCAACTAGGAGCAACCTGTTGCGGAGGTATTTCTACCCTTGCAATATTTGATTTATTGCTGGCATTACAAGGAACGTGGATGGTATTGTCATTACTAACAAGAGCTGTTGTAGAGCGATTATATTCATCCATATAAACAATTCCTAACTCATAATCCCTGTCGCTATGTAAACTTTTTAAGGTACTAACATCTGTATAGGTTGCTTCAGCATTGCTTATTCTGAAGTACTCAATGGCTTGTTGTGTTACAGTAGTTACATTATCAACATACCTCATAGCATTTACTTGGATTACCATCTCGTCTGTTGCTGTTGCTGAGACTGAAAATGATTCCCCCCAATTGTCTCTGCCCGACTCAAGCTTGGTGTATGTTCCGCTATCTAAAGTTTGAAGGCAGTTGCAGTTAAATAAATCAGTAATAGAGTATCCTAAACAAGAATTTGATACAGGTATACTGGTGGTTATTTTTTCCAAGAACTCTGAAGATGCCACCATTTCCGCTAGGCTTGTATAGTCCTTGGGCAAGACAAAAGAAAACCCTGCTGAAACAAAAGTATTTGTATCCGTAGGAGTTACACTTCCCTCCCAGTGTTCATGTGACACCTCCATAACTAACGATATAGCTACACCTTTTGTAAGAGGTTTATTCGAGAGGTCTATACTTACAGTTGACTGAGGTATCACCTCATTAGAAAACCCACCCACATTATATGTGCCATTTGACAGGTTAGATGTTACGCTAAACGATGCAACATCTTGTGTTACTAAAGATGTATTGTACTCTAACTTAGTTTCAAAACCACTACTGTCTTTTAGGTCATAACCATCTGTGTACCCTCCGTACACTAATCTGTTTCCCATAACTGTAAGGGTCTCAGCCTTTAGAGGTACATTGTCATACAGCCTTAATATTTCCGAGTCGCTAAGCACTGTGTATACTTTGCTATTATCAAATGTGTAAATCAGGTCTGTATTATCTGATAACCCTAACTGTTCTTTATCTAGCTTCTCTATTACCTTTATAGTGTTACTACTCATTTCTTTGAATAGCAAATCAACTCCAACAACAAGACTACTTCCTGTATTATAAGTAATCTCCACAGCATTCGCAGAGTTTATCATTCCTTCATTAAGCCCTGAATCTATATTGTAATTAAAGTTGTTGGGAATAAAAGACGGCTGAGTGAATTGAGATGTAGCAGAATACTCACCATTTTCATAACGATATCTATAAGCAAATGATAAAAACCTATCTTCTATATAGTTATCAGAATTAGGTATGGAAATTTCTGATGTAGTTGGAGAATTAGTAGGTGGTTTTTTTACTACCAACAATTCTTCTGCTGTAAATCCATCAATATATAAATTGACATAAGGAGCATAACCTTTTTTTACATTAATAAATCTTGGTTGGTTATAGTTGTCAGTCCATAATAAAAGGTCTTCAATTTTTACCACACTGTGAATGGGATATTCTGTATTAAAATTTAAAGTAGTGGTATTTTTTGTACCTTCCCTAGTAGATATAAGGTGATTTGTTAGTGTTTTTGTTTGAGTATTGTAAGACACAATCATATCAATCTTTCCCACAGGTCTGGTGCTGAGTGTCATCTCATCGTGTATAAACCAATATATAGTTTCGTTAGAGCCATCCTCATAGCTGCCTATAACTTTTGCATTTGAACTTAATGCCACTTGCTTCCAAATTATATTAGTTAGCTGAGTATTACCCATAGTGTTTTCAGCAACTCCCTGCTGCCCACCATCATTAGAGTTAACCCTAACATTTAAAGCATCAACATACTCCCCATCCTGAATAAGACGCTCATCCAACTTCTTATTCATTTTGCCCTGTACAAAAGTTCTTTTTAATTCTGCCATATTACTTCAACCATTTATCTTTGTTACGCATTACTTGCATTATTTTAGACGGATGCATATCGCTAATCCTAATCTTAGCATTTCTAAGAAGTGCTGTCTTTCTTTTTCTAGCTCTATGTACAATATATTCCTGCACTCCAAGTTTTGAGTTAAGCATTTCTGCCTCTATGTATGCGTATACATACTGTTCAAATAATTTGTTTACACCTATTGAAGAGTTGTCTCCGTTTTCCATTCCATCTGATATATACTCAAGTATACAGCTTTCTCCTAACATTTCAGAAGAGAAGTTAATAACGCCAGTCTTTTTATCTATGCGAAATGTTGGGTTCATATTTGCTGTCTCAGTATTAAGACCAAACCTTGCACCCATATTGAATTTAAAATACCAATCCCCATCTAATTCATATCCTTCCATACCATTAAATGGATTTCTAGGATTCAGGTATATACTTCTTTTAGTTCCGTCCAATCTATCTGAGTTAATCTCTGAATCAATAAGAACTACACTCCCATCTGAATTAAATATTACATCACCATCAGCTTCCTGTGAGTAAGCCTTTGCGTAATTTGTCTGAACATTTTGTGTTAACGGTCTTAATACACCATCCTTATATAAGGATATCCTAACCCAATTTACATAATCAGGAGGCAGTATAAATGTTAAGTTGTCTGTAACATTTAACTGAAGAACTTTTAATTCTTTAGCTGCATCATAGTTCAATTCCTGAATAGCTCTCTTAGCGTGGAATAGTATTTTATATCTTTCCTCATTATTTATTAATGAGTGATTACCTGTATACATCAGCATAAAGTTGTTAACTATATCTTGCAATGATACATACTGATAGCTACCGTGATTAGCAGCATTATCATAGTAATTCTTATCTGTAATATAACCCATATCTTTTATGATTGTTGTTCTTGTTGTTCGTTATAAACCTCTTCTGATTTTGTATAAGCCACGACCTCTGCCTCCCTTATACTCACACCTGCGTATTGTAATATCTTCATAACCAAATTAGGTTCGTCTGATGATGGAAGCTCAAAGTCTTGGTAGTCTACTGCTGATGAGTCAAACACAGGCTCTCCTCCGCTCAGGGATATGTAAGTCCATTTAGGCTCTTTTGGATATCGTATGCAGTTAGCCTCAATCTCCCCGAAGCTGTAAACTCTTATAGGAAACAATTCTACTGTATCGGCTTGCATAACATAAGCAGGAAATGAATCAGATGGCTGTGTTAATAAGCTATTCATTAACATTTGAATCTTACTTCTGGATATCTTTTCTACATCTACAGAATTATAATTAACAGGTCTACTTACAGAGTAGCTGATACCTGATGCGTTAAACAACAAACCTGTTGTTGCTAATGTTGTTGAGTTGGGTATAGCTGTTATAAAAACTCTTCCTGTGGATGTTATCACAGTATCCCCTACAGCCACTTGGTCTTCTGTGGTAGCAGTAAAGTTTGCACTTGAATCTATCAGTAGATTTTGGGCAGCGTCTGAGCTTGTTGTCGTTCCGCTAGTAAGTATTCCCCTTTTTATAATAGAGTTAACAAGGTAGTAGCTGTAACCTTCTACACTTTCTCTTGGCAGGTAAAACACGTTACCGCTAGCCACTGTATTTAATGTGGTAACCTCACTGAAATCCTCTATAACTTCTAGTATGCTTTTTGCAATATCTGCATTATCTGAGTGACTACGCCTTGCATTCTCTTTTGTTATTTGTGTGTTATAACTATAAAAATAATCCTCAAATAAATCTAACTGTGCTTGTTTAGCAAACAGGTTAAAATCAGAAGGTGATATATAGCCGTAGTTATTCTTATTGAGAATTGACAGCACTGTGTTTCTAACTGAGTTAATCATATCTTGATAATTTTGTACAAAGATAACACAAAAAAAGGATAACCCATTTCTGAGCTATCCTTTTGCTTTTAGTTAAAATGAACTTATAACAGATTGTTTAGCATACTAAAAACTTCCTTGCCGTCTTCTGTTTTAAAGTACTCAGCACAAGCGTCTTCAACTGTTATACCAAACTCTACTGTTAACATACGCTTTTTGTTTCCCTCCAAGTTAAAGAAAACCTCTCTACCTTTGTTACGAGACAGTATCATTCTTTGGTCAAAGAATGTTTGTATCTCTGACTTGAACTTCATTGTAGGGTCTTCCATTGCTTGATTGAAATCAGTAGGATTAGTCTTTGCAAAAACCAATACATCCCTTTTCATTTCTGCTGTAGTTATTACACTAGGGTCTTTGCCGAACAATCCTCTGGTAAGCATTTCCAATTGGTCTATGGTAAGGCTTGTAGCTATTGTTAAGGCTTGAGCTTCTGCATTAATTATATCAACCTCAACGGAGGCATCTTTCTCTTTATCTATCTCTACGAATTTTTTATTATACAATGGATGTATGTGTAGAAACTTTTGAAGTGTTTGGTTTTCTTTACCAACAGTCAGCATACCATCTTCAAAAATGATAGGCTCTAGGATTGCATTTGAATCCTGCTCGTCTTCAAAGACTGAACGTTGGTTAGACGCATACCTCATTGCTCTTTGTGTTCCTGAATCTTCATCAAAATAAAGTAAAGGTGAGCGTCTTGTATGTCTTGATGGAAGCATATATGATAAAGGTGCTTCATTCCTTACGAGCTTATAAGCTCTGTCTACATATTCTTGTTTTTTCTTCATTACAATAAATTATATAAAATTAAAAAATAGGGAGAGGATTTCTCCCCTCCCAAAAAATATACTCATCTTATTACTCTTGGAATAAAAAGAAGTTGTTTGCACCTAAAGTACAGATAGCTCTCTCTGATAGGAAGTTAACCTGCATTGCATCAAGGTCGCTAGTAGCTGCACCACCTGCTGAACCTGTAATCCAAGTTTTATACTTTCTATCTTCAGTAGATGACTTACGATACCTAACGTGTAGGAAAGGACGCTTAGCATTCTTACCCATTACTTGGTCATACACAGAAGTAGTTCCTGCTGGAACAAGTAAACCATGAATAGCACCTGAGCCTGAACCTAACTTTAAACCGCCACGCATTGTAGGGTCGTTAAGGTATTTCCAGTCAGTTTTATAAAAGTCATATCCTCTACGGAATCCATTGAACCCTAGGTTTAAAGCCATGTTCTCACTGTTGTCAAAAAGACCATAAGATACTCCGCCTGCTGCATTAGAAGATTGAGCTGCTAACATATCATCAATGTCAAAGCTAAATCCTCTGTCTAAGAATAATGCATTCTCTTCAATAGCACCTTGCTTATCAAGACGAGATACCACTGTGTCAAACTCAGCAAGTGTACTTGGGTTTCCTCCACCCCATACATTTCCTCTGTTACCTACAGTGTAGAATACACCTTCAGAACCTTTGTTACCAAAGGTTGGGTTGTGAGTAGCATTAACTACACCTGAACCTGTTTCAGCAGGAACAGCTTCTATCATAGAAGTCTCTAGATAATCATCAAAACGTAGACGAGTTTCTGACTCACTCTTTAGATACCATAGGTATCCATTTGCTCCGTTCTCAGTAGTAACTTCAATCCAACCGATTTGAGCCATATCAGAACCACTAACTTCGTAGTTGTCTTTAAGGATAATTGGGCTGTTGTCAAAGATATCATCTTCAGCTTCTAAAGAACCTTCCATTCCAACGGTTCCTTTTTTAAACTCAGAACCATAAATGAATACTGTAAAGTCTGCATTACCTACACCTGTACCCGCTACAGCAAGTCCACCTGCTTCATAGAAAGCCACATCAAATGTTTTTGCTGTTGTATTTACAGCAACAACGATACCCTTATTAGAGCCTACACCGATGTTAGCAGTTACCATTACGGTCTGTCCTTTACGAATAGCTAAGTAGTCGCTAATAGTATCATTAACTTGAAATGTTACTTTGTCATCACCATCAGTTCCTGTGGCTGCCCCTACGTCTACATACTTGGTGTGTAATCTTCCTTGCTCTGACCATTTAATCATATCAGAATCAGTTGGAAGTTCTGCTGACACCATTCTTAAGAATGATGATATACTTCTGTTTCCATAACGCTCGAATTCTTTTTCGTACACATCTGGAAGATATTGATTTAAGAAATCAAAATTTGTTATATAGTTTGTGCTCAAAGCAACCTGTTTGCTGCTTGGCTGTAAACTATATGTTGGTGTTGCATTTATTGCCATTACTTCAAAAATTTAAAAGTTATTAATTAGCTCCCTCTTGGAGCTTTTATTTTTAATCCTCGTCCTGATGATTGGCTTACGGCTCTGGCTTGGAATCCATCTGATTGGGATTTAGATGGAGTTCTTCGCTCGTCCATATTTACATTTTTAATTTTCTTTGTCACATCTTCTGTAGCTTTCGCTACTCCTTGCTCATAAAAAAACTTAGCGAACCTATCAGGATTCATTGCTACTGCTAAAGCCTTGTGGTATTCAGCCACGTTAATGATGGTTCCGTCATCATCCATATATTTCCCCACAAAATTACGGATATCTTTCTGACTATCCCTCACCTTTTCAATGTCATTCACTTGATATGAAAGACTAGTATCCTCTCCAATACCGAATTCAAAACCTTTGAAGTCTTTGTTAAAAACACTATCTGTCTCACTCTCAAATGCAGACCTTCTACGCTCGGCTGCTTCCTCCGAAGTTTTAGCATTTGCTATATATTGCTTATAGCTTTCGTAATCCTCCTTGTCTTCAGCAGATACATTTGATTGAGACTCTGACACAGCAGCCTCTTTGTACATTTGCTTTTGTTCATTGAAGTATTCCTTAGCTTTTACAATCGCTTTTTTCTTGGCTAGTTTTGCTTTCTTAATATCCATATCATCATCAAGGTCTTCATCATAGTCAAAGTCTTGCATATATATGTCAAGGTCTTCTTCGTCTATTCCTTCTTCAGTTAATAATAGATACTCTTTAATCAAAGTATCGCCATTCATTGCATCAAAGTCTCTGTTTAGTTTAACATAATCATCAACTCCTCTGCCTGTACTCTTCTTATATTCTAAGAACGCTTGCACATCTTCAGGTAGTTCTTGAGGAGCAGGCTCCCCTTTATTGAACAACTCATCAATGCTATTTAACTCTAAACCATCCCGTTTAGATTTAATATACTCAAGTACCTGCTCTTCTGAAAGCTCAGGCACATCTTCTTCTTTAGTTTCTTCTTCTTCTACGGGAGCTTTCTCCTCGGTAGGTTCAGTAGGTTGGCTTAAATCAATTTTAGGTACACCTACTTCTTCTTCCTGCAATTCCGTATGACCTTCGGTAGAGCTGAGGACTTCTTCTTCACGCTCGGCTTTACTTTTTTCTTCTTGTACTGCATCTTTTACTTTTACGTTTTTAAATTCCATGTATATATAAATTAAATTAAATTGTATATGTTTACAAAACTATATAAAATTACTTACTATTTTTTCTATTTTTACCACTTTACTTTGTTAGCCCAATAAGCGGCTGACATTTTTCCTTTGGCTATATTACTTGCGTGACGAGCCTTAAACGACTTGCGTCTTGATTTTTCTTTAGATGAAGATGGGGATTTACCTGCTCCCTTGACTCCTTGCTGACCAAATCTAATTGTCTTTATCTTATCACCACTCTTAGCAACAACGATATGAGACTTCTTAGGATGATTAGGGGTACGCTTTGGTTTATTATACCCGCTAACTCCTGCTCTCTGTAACCTTGAATCTTTTACCTTCATATTGTTGACAAATTTAATAAATATTTTTAATAGTTTTTTACTTTTCGTTTCCACCAATAATCATGCTCACTATTGCTATCATAGCCATCATAACTCCTGCTACTGTATCTCTTACTTTAGGGTCAAGATGTTCGCCTGTTATAACCGCCCTTATAAAAGTTAATATTATAAACAGAGCTATAAAAACTATTATTAATATAGACAGTCTGTATTTCTGATTGCTATTCATTTACTATCTAGGGTCAAATTCTCCTAAATGGAATCCATCTAAGCTATCTTCATTAGACTCAAACTTTAAGGGAGCACCTTTAGTTTGTCTTTGATTTATAAGTTCAGACTGTTCGCTATTATGTTGTGATATCCGTTCAGACTTCTTATCTTCTCTTTTATTTTCTCTCTCACTTAACTCCTGTGCAGTCTGTCCTTGTATGGTCATCTGATAATTAAACTCTCTTTCCATTAACATTAGCTTGAGCTGGGCTTCCTTATCTAGTTTAGCTATTTCAAATTGGCTCTTAGCTTGCTCAATGGTAACCTTGCTGTTTGTTTCAGCCTCAGCTTTTTGTTGAGCGACTTGTGAGGACATTTGTTGTTGCTGTAGCTGCATCTGCTGTTGCATAGCTTGTTGCTGCATCTGCATCTTCTCATCACGTTCTTGCTTACCTTTACGCTTAACTTTGAGTAATTGGTTTGCAAGTTTGGTGTTGTTTATATCCCTAATATCAATAGCATCCTCTAGGTATATATCACCTTTAGATAAAGCCATTTGTATATTCTGTTCTAGCATTTGCTTTGCCTCTTCATCAGGAGCAATCTCAATATATATACCAAAATCATATAAATATAAACCTGATATTTGGTCTAGTAATGAAGAGTTATACTTGCCTACCTTAGATACAAAATCTTCTCTAAATGATGCATACTCTAAGATGTCTGCTATTCTTAAAGATGAAGCTTCAGATATCATATGATACATATAAATACTTCCGTCAAGTATGTGACGAGTAGCTGTATTAGAATTTAATGCAGCCATTTTCTGTAACCCAACCAACCCTCTTGGGTCGGGAGTGCTGCCATCTCTCGCTTCATTTAAACCTGTTACAGTTCTAATCATATTGAGGTAATGGTTGTAGTTACCTATAAGCATCTGAGTTTTATTTGCTCCACTATTATGGCTAAGCTCTTGGATAGGAACTTTACCATGATTGTATTCCCCCTCTGATGTGTAGCTTCTACCAATAACAGAACCTGTTTGAAAGTAAAGTTTTAGTGCCTCCTCAGGTGAGTAAGCCTCTCCATTCCCTAGGTCTATTTCATTAAGACCATCTGCGTCAATGTACACACCATCGGGAGTTACCCTTGATATCACTTGCTGCAACTTAAGGTGAGTCATTTGGATTAAATCAGCAAATGGAATCATACGCCTAACTAAGGACTCTAACGAACCCTTGTATATTCTTGGAGCAACAGCAACATACATAGACATTGCGTGTTGGGATGATGATTTAGGTCTCACCATATTTTCAGCCATCTCCCATTTAATAACAATGTCTGTTCCCGCTACCATTACTCCTTCATACCAAACATCAATAGTTTTTTCAACCTTCTCAAACCTTCCCTCCTCTAACATTTCTTCAGGAGGATTAAACTCGTCAGTCTTTTCAATCATTTTCATTGCACCTGAATCAAGAATTTTTTTCTTGTATACAACTTTATTGGTAGTCTTAAAATTAAAATACATTAAAGAACAAGTTTCTCCTGTATATATACTGTCATCTACCTGATTGATACCGTGATACTGATACCAGTCTGTGCTTGCCTGTGAAATGTCTTTTATATCCTCAGGCGTAAGGTCAGGTTTAATTTTAAACAACTCTGTTAAAGGCATTGTTTTAAACTCTCCCCAATAGAATACATCACTAAAGTGTGGGTCTTCTGTGTATGAATGAACTACATTAGCAGGGTCAACATAAGAAATTTTAACACCTTCTCCCTTAAGAAATTCATGTTTCGCAACTCCCATTCCTAAGGTAACTATATCGTAATCAACCTGCTTACGAATTAAATCATATTTATTATCTTTAAGAACAGATTCAATAGCAGCCTCTTCAGCCATCTCAATAGCGGGCTTATATTTTAGCTGCATATGCAACATCATCTCTTCATCCGTCTGAGGCATATCACCCTCGTCTAGCATAAAAGGATTAATATTACCTTTCTCTTTTATCAAAGACAACGCTTCCCTAGAAACCATTTGAGCCTCTAAGGTATCTTGGTATTGGTTCTTCCTTTCTTGTGATAACGGGTCAATAGCAGTACATACGGGTCGTAAGTCTCTTTCATTTAATCCATTAACAACTATATCAACAAACTTTGGTATGATTGGAACGGGAGTCCAATCTAGATTTAGGTAAGACAAGTCACCATCAACGGCTATCTCATTTTTATATTTTGCTATGCTTTGTTCTCCTCTTGAGTACCTTCTTAGATTATCAAATTCATTATACCTTGAATAATATCTAGAGTCTGATGCTCCGCCTCTTTTAAACCATTCGTATTGAATGGCTTGACCTACCTGTAATCCATACTCTATAGTATCCTTCTCTTTGTCACCGACTGCCGAGCTAGGAAAGCTTGTGTAAGAAACACTTACCATTGAATCTTCTTTCATATATTTATGTTATGCGTTGACTGTTGTTGCCTGTATTATTATACCGTGCAAAGTTAACACTAATTTTTGAATCTTTCTTTTCAGCTTTATATAGGTGTTTTTGACAGGCAAGTATAGCTAACCCTGATGATATGGAAGCATCAAACCTAGTTCTGTTATTAATATCAAATTCCGCCCAATCAATTAGAGTTCTATTGAAAGGCATCATACCTATGTCTTCTGAATCTCTAAACAAACCTTCGTAATCATAACCCACATATTTCTCTATATAAGCCTCTATTGAGGCTGCGTGTATTTGTTTTACATCTTCACTAGAGTTAGGTATTCCTCCTAATTCTTTTTCAGACTTGGATAACTTTGTGTAATGTTTATCAGGTCTATTCATGCTATATCCTCTGTACCCCCTGTTCTTAAAGTGATACAACAGACGAGGCTTATTGTTCTCTGCTAGTATAGGCATCCCATAAAAGACACAAGCCATAAGAACATCTTCAAAAAATATCTCAGCAGTCTGTGGTCTAGATATATACTCTAAAAAGAATTCATTACTTGGAGCATTGTCCATATTAAACTTAGTCAATCCATGTAAAGAACCCTTGGAACCCCCTCCTCCTACTGTTCCTGATATGTCATAACTATCACAGCCAAATGCACCTAAGTGTTCGTTAACAGGATAGTATATACCATTACGCTTTTCCCTAAGGTTTGTCAATCTTTTTTCAGGAGTCCAACTAATCCTAAATCTTCCTCCTTGCTGAGGTGAGAATATTACCTCCGTATCTTTTATCCCATCCTTCCAAGTGAAGTTTCCTGATGTAACATGATGAGACTCAATGTTACCATCATTATAATCTATCTGTTCATTAATTTTAGTTAGATTAAATAAAGACTGCTTGCTCTCATTTCTAAATGCGTGAGATTCAGTTCTGGGAAACTGTCTGTAAAACTCATTAAGAGCAGAGGCATCTCCTTTAAGTGAGTCAACTTCTCCTTCCCAATACTCAACAGCACCTATGTCAATCATTTCATTATCAACCCCCAACACTGGTTTAGGAGGAGTATTGATAACAGGCATACCATATCTATCTATGAACCCCTCTAAATTAAACTCCATAGGAATGAATATTTTATATAGCCCACTCTTAGTCTGACCGTTACTATTTCTTTTTGTCAGGTCAGAATCAAAGTACATATCCTTAAACTCTTTACCTCCCTTGTTCTGTGCATTGACAGTTGAACCCATCATACACTTGCCTATAATCTTTTTACCTAACCTAAGACAAGTTTTTTGGACACGCCATGATTCTTTTATATCGTTAGGCTTTAAATACTTACCACTCTCATCGTGTACCAAATACTGTAATTTTTCACCATCATAAGAGTTGTTGTCTGTGTTCCTCCAATCTATTGTGGTATCCAAACCTTGTGTGTATTCACCATCATCTTCAATGGTCATATTTTTTTTAGTAATCTTTGCTGCTGGAATCCTGTAAGCTAATTCAGTTTTAGGTTTATCCATACCATCCATGATGGGCTTGAAGAAGAATGGCAGGTTTGTATTCATAGGTACAACCTTATCAGTAAACATCTTCTTAGCATCAGCACCCGTCTTGGATAGGATACCAATCCTAGCGTTCTTTGATATAGTTCCTATATCCACAGCATTTGAAGCAGACATAAAAGAAAATCCTGAACGCCTAATCTTAACGTAGTTCATCCCGTAACTTCTATTGTCAGCCTGACAAGCAGCCCAGTAGATAAATAAAATTCTATTGGCTTCACGGAAGTCTGCATAACCCACATCAATCTTACACCACTGAAGATACATATAGTGTGAGCCTGTAATATAAGTAGGCTTGCCATTGTTAGTGAAGAATACTCCTCTCTCACGCCTATCAAATTCATTCTCCACATAAGGAACCCATAAATCCTTAAAATACTTTGGCTTATCGTTCCACTGAAATATTGTTTTAATTTGGTCTATTGCCTTAGGAGGAGAAGTTCTCTCCCAATATTGCTCACTCTTTTTTTTTGACCTAACAATAATTAACTTGTCCTTAGGATTAAACAGAGGTAACCCAACCCTTAGTCCTTGAATGTTATATATATCACCTACTTGACCTGTTTTAGATATAACAACTAAATCACTCTCTTTATCATACCCATACTTCCATAATCTCTTACCGTTCTTTATGGACAGCTCCCTCTTTGAAAGAAGGTGAGGTTCCGTGGTGTATAACTTATCTAGACTTTGACTCTGCAAATCCTGTTCCTTTAGTTGATATAGCCTTGCCACCATTTTCTTTAATAGCTTCAAGCATATTTTTTTCTTGCTCTATCCTGTTGAGTATTTCAAATGCATCAAATATTGCTAGCTTCTTTGTGGCTGCCGCATTCTTTAACCTGTCAGCAGCAAGAGCTTCTTCTTTTTCAGAAAGAGTTTCCTTGTCACCTGCCTTTTTAATTATACTTTCCTTTGCTACTTTAATTAGTTCCTTAACAGCTTGCTCACCTGCACTAATTATTTCGCCTTTCATTTTCTCAACATCCATAGTATTATATTTTTATTGTAATCATATGGTCATACACCCTGTAATAAATCTCACTATCAATTCTAAACTCGTACTCTGAGTCAGGAGCAAACTTAATCTCATCACCCCTTTTTAAGCCCTGTGAGAGTAGATAGTCATTTGGATGTGTTAACACCCCAGTTAATGGTTCGAGTCCATTAGAGCTGATGTATTTATCTTCTTTCATTTTAATAGGCTTAACGAAGCAGTATCTATCATATGCATACCATTCGTTATTCCTTTTGTACATATAGAACTGGTCAGGGTCAATTAAGAACAGGTCTTCCTTAAGGAAGGACTTACCGCTCTTTCGTCTACCCTTCATGTCATTGTAAAACTTAAATACATTATGGTGAACAAGTAGTGTATCCCCTACCTTTACTCCTGATATATTACCTGTTAACGGCAAAGCCACAACCTCGGCATACCTATTGCTAAAATTATGGTCTTCTTCAGATGTAGATGTAATAACTTCTATTCCGCCTATCTCTTTAGTGTTGTCATACCTGCGTCCGTCCACTGGTTTAACAAGATACTGATGTAATGGTCTCATTAAAATTCTATATTATATTCTACACTAACAGGCATTGAAGGTGTAAAACTTTTCCATAGGAATATACAACCATCGCTGTTGTCTTCTATGTAAATTTTATAAACACCTGCGTCCTGTTCAAACACAACAAGGTGAATTGTGTGTGAGCCATGAAGGATATCCTGACCTACAACATAATGCATTGCTGTCTTATAATCCACACCAACGGCTATCTTCCTTATATCGTGCATTTTTATTATATTTATTTTTTTATCTTCTCAAATGAACGTCCTCCAAAGTACGCTCCTATAACTGTTATTAACACTAACTGTAATAAGTCTACCCACTTATCCTGAACGGTAAATCCTATCCGCCCCGCATCTATAAAGACAAGCAGTACTGTGGATGTCACTAAAAATATTAAGACCATAGGTCTTACGTTCTTAGACAACCAAGAATCACTTTTCATATCTGCCTTCCAACGCTGAGTTATACCCTTTTCAAGCTCGACCTCCGAACTAACAATTAAGTCTTTCATCTTAATCTTTAATTCTTCCTTCTCTTCCTTAGTGGTTATAACCTCATCAATTATATCCGTAGCGTTACCAAGAAGACCTCCTATAATTTGTGTTATCCAACCTGCCATATCAAACCATATTCTTTTGTAGCATCAAAACTTGGACATTCTTTGTCCGAAAAATCCCTATGTCCGTGTATGGATGCCTGTGGAAATATATTTTTTAAAACCTCTAAGAGTAAAAGGATAAACTCCTTCTGTTCTTCTGTTCTGTTATCTTCAGGATTCATATCCTCATCACACCCCCCTGCATAGCATATCCCTATGCTATCAGAGTTATGACCTGAGCAATGTGCTCCTTGTGTCTCTAATGGTCTGCCTATCTCTATCTGACCATCTCTTTTTATAAAGTAATGATAGCCAATGCCTGACCAACCTCTTTCTAAATGCCATTCATTTACCATCGCAGCATCTACATACATATTGGGAGGCGTATCAGCACAATGGATTATTATTTCATTTATCTTTCTCATTTGTTTTGGTTATCTTTATCATTAAGTATGCCATAGTTAACAAACCTACTAGGATACCGATAATACCGTTTGCTACCTCCATCTGCTCTGTGACCGATATGCTCATCAGTTTAAAGTTGGCAAATGAAACTATACTACCTCCTAAAGTTGTTAATATTGTCCTAAGATTTTCCATTACACCCACTCGTTATACCAATGTTTATTTTCTATTATATAATCTTCAACAGGCAAATCATAATCGCTTACAATGTCAACTGCCCAATCTGGATAGAATCCACCCTCTTTAATTATATTACCCTCTTCATCGTATTCTGGAGGAAATGGCACATGACCAACTTCCCTAACTGTTATGCTTCCATCTGCAATTTGAGCAGTATATATTGAGCCACTTGGGTAGTTACCATCTTCGTCAGGCATAACAAATTTTTTTCTCAAAGTATCCCACTTTGATTTGGTTTCTAAACTTAATCTATATATCATTTTTTTATGTTGTTAATGTTACCATTTCTTCATCACTCATATAAGGTAGCACTTCTAATGCTTTTGTTTTGCCGTAGAAATGAGCAATATCATCTCCCCTATCAAATGATACCTCTGTTAACGCACCTGATGGGAACACATCTCCACTTGTAGTAGTATCCCTTTCCGAACCATTAACCCATAGACTAAATTCACTTTGCGCATAACGAATTGCCACCTTGTGAAATCCCGTTATGTCAGAAGGTGCATACATTAATAAACCCGAAGCAACAGAGTTAACAATGACTCTTGCCCTTAAATCTTCTGCATCGGTTATCCGTATCTCAATCCTATTAGCTGCCGTTCCATCATTTATTGTTATATATTTATTTACATCATCATCACCGTTAGCAGCAATCTCTGCATATAAAACTCCACTTGCATTATAATCTTTAAAGTCCTGTGCTGTTCCACTACCAGTACAAGAATCTGCTACTCTTGAAGTAGTTGAGCCTTCTGTTGTAGGTAGCATTAACGATGTCGCTGATGATTGTTCTTCAAGTTGTGCGTATGCTATGTAGATACCACTTGTTCCATCGCCTTGATATGATGTATTATTATTTTCGTCTAATATATTTAATAATAATG
>ERZ1046740.596-NODE-596-length-29748-cov-5.495336_pt1 | contig 29748 bp, 22 predicted proteins | sample MGYA00383093_ERZ1046740 | MGnify/ENA primary metagenome ERZ1046740 (study PRJEB29581, sample SAMEA5548363) | metagenome | biome: marine; feature: coastal; material: water | depth 25 m | study: Short-term variability in the microbial, nano- and picoplankton... | reverse complement strand
ACCGGTCATATCAAAGCGATTGGATCTTATAAATCCAGCCGTTTGGATTTGAGCGGGTCGGCTAGTTTTGATCAGCAGCAGTCCTCCACGGGGAACGGGGATCAGAATTTGAAGGGGGAGTTGCTTGAGTCTGAAGTGACTAAGGCTAATTTGGATGGCGAATATCGTGTCTCGCCTAAGTTCAGTGTCGGTTCGGGGGTGCGTTACAGCGAGCAGGCGTACGTTTCCTTTGAAGATCGCTTGGCAGATCGCGAGTCGATCACGTTTCCAGCTGATATTTTCTATGAACTCACGCCCAAAGTCGACTTGAGCATCGGTTATCAGTATCGAATGGAGGTAGTTGAGGGGACGCGTAAGGAGACTGCTATTCCTGGGGTTGATCGTGCTGTTAGCGGCTATGACAAGGCATCGCACTTCTTTAACGTCGGTGCGCGTGGCAATCTGTTGCCGAAGTTAACCGGATTTTTCAAAATCGGCTACCGGACGAATGATTCGGATGATTCGGTGATTCAGGACTTTCTTACAGGGACGAGTACACCTGTTGGTGCTCCTTCTAGCACAAATCGCAATTCCACAGGCATGCTCGGTGCGGATGCGAACTTCACATGGTTGGCGACGCCGAAGTTGACCACGCGCCTCGCGCTTTCCCGTGATTTCGGTGTCGGTGGTGAAGGTGCCAGCACGGAAAATTCGTCCGCGAATCTGAGTGCGAGCTACTCGATCAATTCGAATTACGCGGCCACCGCGAATCTCGGCTATACTTTGCGCGATTACGACAGCGATCGTAAAGATCATCAGTACTCGGCCGGACTGCGTTTGTCCTATATCCCGAACCAATACTGGCGTTTTAGCACCGGTTACACTTATTCGGAAAATGACACCAATCAGTTTGATCGCAGCTATATCAACCACATCCTTGATCTGTCGGCTTCTTTACGCTATTAATTTTGAACTTTTTCCCGTTTTTACGGTCCAAATGCCTCTCTTCAGAGGCATTTTTTAATTTATGAAACGTCTGATTTCCCTTCTTATTTCTTATTTCGTGGTTTGCAGTTCCATCCTCCTCGCGCAGGAGAGTGGCAGTTCTGATTCTTCGGGCTCTGGCTCTTCTGGCATATCCGGGAGTGGTTCTGGTGGCGGCAGTGCGGTCGGTATGGTTGTCGGCGACAATTATGTGCTGAAATCTTCCGATGTGATTCAAATCGAGGTGTATCAGGAAAAGGATCTCGATAAGTCTGTTCGAATCGAGGGGGATGGTACTGTGGCTTTGGCGCTGATTGGTAAGGTTAAGGTAGCCGGTATGACTGTGGCGGAAGCGCAATCTTTGGTCACCGATTTGTATAATCGTGATTATCTGGTCGATCCGCAGATTTCTGTGTTGGTGGTTTCCTTTTCGCCGAAAGTGATTCGGATCCTCGGATCCGTGAATCGTCCCGGAGTGGTTAATATTCCGCCGGACCGTGACTTGACCTTGACTGAGGCGATCGCGGGCGTGAACGGGGTCAGTCGATTGGGCAACCCGAAGGCGCTTAAAATCAAGCGGGTCGATGAGGATGGTCGTGCGCGACAGATGGAAGTGAATTTCAGTAAAATTGTGACGGATCCGGACGTGAAGGATATCATCCTGAAAGAGGGTGATACGATCTGGGTACCTGAAAGAATTATCTAATTATAAGGAATTTCTATGAATAATGATTATGTAAGAGGCGCACCTGACCCGAATTCGGGTGGTTATGGTTATGGTGGCGGTTATGGCGGCGGAAACTATGGTTCCGGCGGTGGGTACAGTGATGGATATTATGGAGGCGGGGGCTACGGTAGTGGTGGTCCGCTGCGTTCCTTCAAGGACTATTTCCTCATGTTTCGTGAGCGTATCTGGTATCTGATCGTTGCGTTTTTCATCATTTTTTCCGGTTCGATCCTGTATACCTTTAATAAGACCAAGGTTTATACTGCGGTTGCGATGGTACAACTGCTGCGCGACGATCCGTCGGCACTTCAAACTGCGGAAATGGAGCCGAATCAAATTCGAGGTGCGGAGGATTTGAATACGCAGATCAGCGTATTGAATAGTGGCACGATTATCACCGGGGTGGAGAAGCGGCTTCAGGATGATGAGCGCGAACGGTTTATGGCACCTTACACGGACACGTTGAGTCTGAGTGGGCCGCTTTCGCCAGTTGAGATTCTGGGTAAGAATCGCAAGGTCATGCCGCAGCGTATGAGTTTGATGATTGGTGTCGGTTATACGCATCCGGATCCTATTATTGCCGCACGCGTGGCCAATCTTTTCGCTGATGAGTTTATTAATTATAACCTGACATTGAATATCGATAGTTCGATGAAAGCCGTTGAAGATTTGCGCATCCGCGCGGATCAGCAAAAGGAGCGTGTCGAAGAGTTGGAGCTGAAAATGGCGGAATATCGGGAGGAGCACAATGCGGTCTCTCTCGATAGTCAGGAGAATATCGCCAGTGCCCAGCTGGCACGTCTCAATGCGATCAAGCTGAATAATAAGAATCAGTATGATAATCTCGAAACCAGATGGAATTTGATCGAGAGTTATCGTCGGGAGGGCAAAAATCTATGGGAGCTGTCGTTCATTGCGGAGCAGTCGCGTGTTTCCGGTCTATTAGAGCGCATTTCAGGGTCGAAGATTAGCATTTCTTCATTGTCAAAGCGTTACCGTGAGAAGCATCCAGTGATGATCCAGCTGTTGCAGACCCTGCAGGAGTCTGAGGCAGAGCTCGCGGACGCTGTTCAGAACTCCGTCGACAAGATTTATGCGGCCTATACCGAGTCGAAGAGTAATTTCGAGCTCGCGAGCCAGCGTTTGGCTGAAAAGGAGCAAGAGTTGATTGATCTGAGTAAGACGCGTGTGGAATACAGTTCACTGCTGCGTGAAATGGATGTCCAGCAGGGCTTCTTGCAGGCACTGGTTTCACGTATGACGCAAGAGAAGGCGCAGGTGAATTTGAAAAACCCGAATTCACGCGTGATTGACGCGGCCCTGCCGCCATTGCGCCATTCGTCGCCAAACATCGTGATGAATCTGGCTGCCGGTCTCTTTGGGGGCTTGGCTGTCGGAGCAGGCTTGATTTTCTTGGTCGCCTTTCTGGATGACCGGGTGAAGAGCGCATTTGATATCGAAGGCACGATCGGGCTGCCAATGCTGGGTGTGATCCCGCGGATCAAGAAGTTGGATTCGAATTCCAAGGCGCAGGCGGTTGCTTCAAATGTCGATCGTCATGTGACGGAAACTTTCCGCTCGATTCACTCGGCGTTGAAGCTCAATGACGAGAGTAAGAATGCGAAGATCATCGTGACCACCAGTACGGTCCCGGGGGAAGGGAAGTCCTTTGTGAGTTCGAATCTTGCCCTGACTTTTGCGAATCACGGCGAAAGAACCTTGCTGCTGGATGCTGACCTTCGCCTACCGAATGTCGCCCGTTCGCTCCAGTTGGAGAACGAATTTGGTTTGCTGGACCACGTGGAGAAGGCTGTGACCTTGGATGAGGTCATTATCAAGGAGGTCTATCCGAATCTCGACGTATTGCCTTCCGGAGGTAAGTCGAAGAATCCCACACAGGTTCTCAATAGTGCTCAGTTTGAAGCGATGTTCGCTGATTTACGTGATCGCTATGATCGGATCGTGGTCGACTCGCCACCGCTCGCTGCGGTGAGTGACGCGCTCAACCTGCTTCCGCTCGCCGATGGTGTGCTTTACGTGATCAAGTTTAACACAGTGAAACGTAAGACTGCGGTTGTGAATGTCCGTCGTCTGTGGGAATCGAATACACCGGTCTTTGGCGCCATCCTGAACAATATCACCAGTTCCCTTTCGAACTATTACTATTCCAGCTATTCCGATAAGGCATATCAGGATTATTACATCCGTCAGGATGAAGAGTTTGAAGAAGAGCTCGCTGGCTCCGTTGAGCCTGAGGTTGAGTCAAAGTCCTGATCGATTCGTCGAACTGAAGTTTTACAAAAGACCCGCCATTCACGGCGGGTCTTTTTTATTTTAGGCTTCGAGCTTGGCTGCTGCTCGACGCAAGCGGTCGTTGATGGCCTGACCGATGCCTTGCTCGGGGGCCTGTTCGATCAACATTTGTTGCGTGCCCTGCTGGTCCAGCCGTTGAATCAATTCGAACAAGTTGTGGGCGATTTCGTTGAGGTCGCCCGATTCTGAAAGCCAGAACACATTGCCCTGCATCGTGTACCAGTCCGGCTTCTGGTTGAGCACCAGCGCGGTGCTGGATTCGGACCCAAGGTTCTCGCTCGGCGGCCGCGTATCTCCGTGTGCCAGTAGCCTGACTTTGGCCTTGGGGCTGTAATGCTTCGTTAACAGCCCCGGCGCGCTCTGAGCGATTTCGTCATTTGCTTGGCCGATATGGCGGGTCAGCTTGACTTGTAGTATTTCGCTGATTTGTGCCTCGGTGATCGGTCCGTGTCTGAGAATGACCGGTTTTACCGGATTTCGCAGGTCGATAATCGTTGATTCGAGTCCAAAGTCACTGGGACCGCCATCCAAGACGGCTTTGATGCGGCTGCCGAGTGTTTGCTCCACGTGGCTGGCGAGGGTCGGGCTGACGTAGCCGAAAGGGTTGGCGCTTGGCGCGGCCAAGGGGAAGTCGATGCGTTCCAGGATTTGACGGAAGACCGGATGGTGAGGCACGCGGATGGCCACGCTGGGGAGTCCTGCAGTGACAATATCAGGAATGCTCTGTTTCTTCGGCACCACCATGGTGAGTGGGCCGGGCCAAAATGCTTCAGCCAGACGGCGAACGCTGATATTGGACTCGATGTGCGCCTCGGCGGCCTCAAGATCGCTGAAATGAACGATCAGCGGGTCAATCAGTGGGCGTCCTTTGACTTCGAAGATCTTGCGCACGCTGGCCTCGTTCAGCGCATTCCCGGCCAAGCCGTAGACGGTTTCAGTCGGCATGCCGACGACGTCGCCATCGCGCAGTAGTTGCGCGCAGTAATCGAGGTTCGCTCTGTTGGCTTCGAGGACTTTACTGAGATTGGCCATAATTTGCGGGCACTCCGGATATAAAAAATCCTTCCCCTGAAGAGGAAGGATTGTAAATACCTATATTCGTAGCACAGCTTACTGCATTGTCAGCATGTTACGAGCCTGCTTGATGCGGTTCGTGATGCGACGCTGGTGTTTTGCAGAAAGGCCTGTGTCTTTACGAGGAAGGATCTTGCCCGTCTCTGTGACAAAGCGGGAAAGTTGCTCTACATCGTTGAACGTGTAGTCCATCGGATTGCGGGAGCGATTGAGTTTCTTGGTGTCTGTGCTCATGAAGCGAAGGAAAGTAGGCCTTCCGGCAGTGTGTGCAAGTAAAATATTCGCTCTCGGATAGAAGCTGTTTTTCGCGGCGGAAGGGCTATTTCTAGCGGCTTAAGCATTCTTTTGGATCACTTGTAGAAACTCGGGCAGTACCGATTTAACTTTTGCGGGACCAATTCCTTTGATTTTGAGCGCTTCGATTTCGTTTTTTGGCTTCTTGTTGGCCAACTCAACGAGCACCGCGTTCGGGAAGACCGTGAAGGCCGGCTTGCCGGTTTTGGCGGCCATTTTGGCCCGATGACCGACCAGTAGACCATATAAACGCCGATCCAGTATGCCGCCCGGTTGTTCGCTTGGACGGGTGGTGGCTTTTGAGCGTTTGCCGCTTGTCGGGCGAAGTGTGCCGGCGGTGCGTTCGGGGAGTTCCAGGTCAATGCTCTCGGCGCCGCGCATGACACGGGCTCCGGTTGCGGTTAATTTGAGTAGCGGATAGTTGCCGTCGGCGACGACTTGAATCAGGCCGGCTCTTTCAAGTGCCTCGAACAGTGCTTCCACATAGACACTGCCCTCTCTTTTGAGAATGCCGTGGGTGGAGAGCTCGTCCAAGCCGCTGTCGCGAATCGCGGCTGACTGACTGCCGAGAAGGCACTGAATGATTTTTCGCTTTCCGAAGCGTGGTGACCATTCGTCGGAGCCGAGGTTGCGACTCATGCGCGCCACGCCGCTAAGTGCTTTTTGCACCAGAGTGAATTCGTCTTTGCTTGGCTTGCGGGATTCCCGGTTCTTCGCTTGGCGACAACTATCGCAGCGAGTACAGTTTGCCCCGTTCTTTTCGCCAAAGTAATCGAGGATCCATTTCTGTCGGCAAGTTTGCGCGTAGGCGAAATGAATGACTGATTTGAGACGCTCTTCATCGCGGCCCGCTTTGATTGCCAAAGCGTCGCCATCGATCGGGAGGTTGCATCCGCTCTGCCCGAGTTGTTTGATTCGGGTGCCTTTCAGGCGTTTGCCGGGAATATCGAAGCGCTCGATCCAATTCTGGCGGGACAGCACAGAGATTGCGGTGCTGACTGCCATCGGGTTGACTTTACGGCCCACGCGCTCGCAGAGGTCATCCACTGGTAGGCGCACCTCGTGGTTGTGATCGCTCTCAGCGCACAGCAGATCAAAGATTTCAGCAATCAGTGCCTTTCCCGGATTGGCCCCTTCGATGAAGAAATCCTGCACCCGTTTGTCGGCGTAGGAAAACAGCATTTCACAGACCGAGGGTTTTCCATCGCGCCCCGCGCGCCCGCCTTCCTGGTAGTAGGCTTCCACGCTGCCAGGCATCTCGTAGTGGCAGACGAAACGGATGTCGGAGCGGTCGATCCCCATGCCGAACGCATTGGTCGCCACAACGATATTGGCGCCTCCGTTCATGAAGCGGTCTTGTGCCGCGCTACGCTCGCTGTCCGATAGTCCGCCATGGTAGCGAATGACTGATGTGGTGAGATGCTCGATTTTTCTGGCGACCGCATCGACGGATTTACGTGTCGCGCAATAAATGATTCCGGCGGTGTGCTGCCTTATTAGTGATTCAATCGCTTGGAGTTTGTCGCTGTCCGAGTTGGTCTGGCGGACCTTGAAGCTCAGGTTGTCGCGTGCGAAGCCTGCCACGAACTCGGCGGGATTGTCCATCTCCAGGCTCTTCTTGATGTCGACCTGCACATCGGGTGTGGCCGTCGCAGTCAGTGCAATGCAGGGCGGATTGCCGATCGCTTTGCGCGCTTCGCCGAGTCGCATGTAGTCGGGGCGGAAGTCGTGGCCCCATTGGGAGAGGCAGTGCGCTTCATCAATCGCAAACAGGCTGATGGCATCTTTCGGGAGGGCGTTGAGAAAAGATTGTGAACGAAAGCGCTCCGGAGCGACGTAGACGAGTTTCAGCGTGCGGTTGCGGATCGCGTCCAAGGTCTCCCGTTGTTGTTCCAGTGTTTGCGAGCTATTCAGCAGTCCTGCCGGCAGGCCGCGGGCCTGCAACGCATCCACCTGATCCTTCATCAGTGCGATCAGCGGCGAGACCACTAGAGTGACTCCCGGGAGGAGTAGCGCGGGCAGTTGGAAGCACAGGCTCTTGCCGCCGCCGGTCGGCATGACGACGAGTGTGTCCTTTCTATCCAGCGCGGCCTGTATGATCTCGTCCTGGGGTGCCCGAAAGGAGGGCATCCCGAAATATTTTTGCAGTGCGTCTTCTGGAGTCATTGCAAATAGACTGTGCAAATGTTCATACAATTGCCAAGTCTAAGGTTTATCTATCTCTGGGCTTGATCGTGGATGAGCAAAATCTAGGTTGTTCGCTTCTGGTTCTCGTCCCTGTAGTTCAATGGATAGAACAACTGTTTCCTAAATAGTAAATCTGGGTTCGATCCCCAGCGGGGATACCAGATATTTTTCCTCATAACAGGCCGTCATTCCGCTCTAGTAGTGGGATGGCGGGGTTTTGTGCCATTTTGTGGATTCAGTCGTATAGGCGCACGTATCTGCGAAGGCGCTGGGGCGTAAGGCGGGGGCTCTGGAAATCAGGAGTTAGCGCATCCGGTATTTTCTTGGGGTGGTATGGAGGTGCTTTTGGAAAATATGGTTCATGTATTCCTGGCAATTGAAGCCGCTGCGTTCGGCGACTTGGGCAATCGGCAGCTGGGTGTTGCTCAGCATTTCGCGGGCGGTTCGGAGTTTTTCTGCGAGGATGACGTCGCCGACGGTGCGGTTGAGTTTCTGGCGGAAGCGTCGCTGTAGGACGCTGCGGGAGAGTCCGGATCCCCGGGCAATGGCATCGAGACTGGTGCCTGCGCAGGCGTGTCCCCGTATGTAGTTGAGGGCTTTTCGCAGTGCGGGATCGTTGATCGCAATCAGATCGCTGGAGAGCCGTTGATGGAGTGTGTGTGGGTTGATCTCGATGACCTGCCGCTTCAGTGCTTCGCCGTTGATCAGTTGTTCCAGTGTCTGCGCGGCGCGGTAGCCGACCAGTTCGTGGTTGGGCTCGACGCTGCTCAGGCGGGGACGGCAGAGGTTGCAAAATGGGCGGTCGTTATCGACGCCGACAACGCTGACGTTTTCAGGGATCGAGAGTCCAAGTTGGTGGCAGGCTTCGAAGACGATGGGGGCGAATTGATCGCTGGCTACCATCAGGCCGATGGGAGTCTGCAAGCTCGCAAGCCATGCTTTGACGGAGTCCAGACTGTCGCCCGCGGGCGGTTGCTTCGTTCGGTGTTGGTTGATGTGGTAACTGTGTGCCTCGCCGTTGTGATTGTTGATCTCCCGCTTGAAGCCAATCTCACGTTCGACGGACCAGCGCTCGTCACTCAATCCAATGAAGCCGAAGTTGGTGTGGGCGTTTTCAATGAAGTGTTTGGCGACGGATGCGCCGATTGACTTGTCATTACATTTTACCAAGGGGAAGGCGAGTGGGCTGACATTACCCAGTACATCGACGGTCGGCAGGCCTTTGGATTGAATCAGGGTGAGCAGCTCTTGATTGGCGATGCGGGCAATGATCCCGTCGCCCTCCCATTGGTTGATCGCCGTGGGATCCATCGCGCCCAGCGGACCGGAATGCTGAAACACGGACCAGTCATTGTGTTCATCCAAAAAACGCGAAATTCCCGTCACGATCTGCCGACCTGAGGCGAGGGAGGTTTCGACGAGTATGGCGATGCGCTTCATTAAATGACCTGATTTCTTATAAATTAGAGCGGATTGTGTCTTAAATTTTCAGTGAATGATCTGTTATTGTCTAGTTTAAAGCTTTTCAGGGGCATTTTCGGGGAGACCTTAATAATTAATGCTAGGTCCCTTTGCAGGCCACAGATACCTCCAGTCATAGACATGAGCTCGATCGAACACAATCCGCACCGTCGTTATAATCCGCTTACCGGAGAATGGATACTCGTCTCCCCGCATCGCGCACTGCGCCCATGGCAGGGGGCGAAGGAGGCGGTGTCTCCAGAGCAGAAGCCAGAATATGATGAGACGTGCTATCTCTGTCCGGGGAATGAACGTGTCGGTGGCGATCAGAATCCGCAGTACCCGGGCCCCTATGTTTTTCGGAACGATTTCGCGGCGCTGCTCAAGGAGGCTGCTGCTGGATCGGTTACAACTGAGAGTGATGATTTGTTTCGTCAGGAAAATGCCCACGGTGAGTGTCGTGTGATTTGTTTCTCTCCGCGCCACGATTTGAGTCTGCCGGAGATGGAGCTCCCCGCTATTCGCGACGTGATCAATTTATGGGCGGATCAAGCTGCCGAGCTGGGTGAACACTATCGCTGGGTGCAAATTTTTGAAAACAAGGGAGCGGTCATGGGTTGCTCCAACCCGCATCCGCATGGTCAGATTTGGGCGGGCGATTTTCTGCCAAATGAAGCGAGCCAGGAGGACATTAATCAAGCCGCTTACATGAAAAAAAATGGCAGCAATTTGCTCCTCGACTATGCGAAGACCGAAGTGGAGAAGGGCGAGCGTGTGGTCGCACTAAATGACGACTGGGTGGTGGTCGTGCCTTACTGGGCGACTTGGCCGTTCGAGACGTTGCTTCTGCCGCGCACGCATGTGAAGCGCTTGACTACCCTGACGGATGGGCAACGCGACAATCTGGCGGACATTCTCAAGCGTATGCTGACCCGCTATGATAACTTGTTTGAGACATCGTTTCCATATTCCATGGGCTGGCACGGTGCGCCGTTCTTGACCGACGATGCGGAGCACTGGCAGTTGCACGCACACTTTTATCCACCGCTGTTGCGCTCCGCCACCATTAAAAAATTCATGGTTGGCTACGAAATGCTCGCCAACGCGCAGCGCGATTTAACCGCCGAGCAAGCGGCCGCCCGATTGGCTGCGCTCTCTGAAGTACATTACACCCAAAAATAGGAAATATATTATGAAAGTATTCGTAACAGGAGGCGCCGGGTATATCGGCAGTGTCGCAGTGGAACAGCTGGTTTTGGCCGGACATGAAGTCATGGTCTTTGATAATCTTTCGCTCGGTCATCGCTCCGCGGTGCATCCCGATGCAGAGCTGGTTGTCGGTGACTTGGCTGATGTCGAGTCGATTCGTTCGGCGATGGGCGCGTTTAAGCCGGAGGCGATCATGCACTTTGCGGCGAAGTCGCTGGTCGGCGAGTCGATGGAGAACCCATTCATCTATTTGGGCGATAATGTATCGAATGCACTCAATCTACTGAAGTGCGTGGTCGAGTTTGAAGTACCGCGTTTCATTCTTTCATCGACTGCCAACTTGTTTGACGATCCGGAGCGTATGCCGATCGCAGAAGACGAACGCATTGTTCCCGGCAGCCCTTATGGTGAATCGAAGTATATCATCGAACGTTACCTGCACTGGATGGCGAAGGTGTATCCATTTTTCAATTACGCAGCACTACGCTATTTCAATGCGGCTGGTGCCAGCGCGGAGCGCGGCGAAGATCATACGCCGGAGCTTCACTTGATTCCGCTGGTGCTTCAAGTTGCACTTGGACAGCGTGAGAAAATCTACATGTTTGGGGACGATTACGAGACCGCGGACGGCACCTGTATCCGCGACTACATCCATGTGATCGATTTGGCTCAGGCACATATTCTGGCGCTCGGTGCGATCGAGAGTGAGAATAAGATTTATAACCTCGGCAATGGTCAGGGGTACTCGGTGAAGCAAGTGATTGAGACCGCACGTGAAGTGACCGGTCACGCGATCCCTGCGGACGTGAAGCCGCGCCGCGCTGGCGATCCCGCGACGCTGATCGCGGCGAGTAGTAAGATTACCAGCGAACTGGGATGGGATCCCAAGTTTCCTGAGCTGAAAGACATCATTGCCAGTGCATGGGCATGGCATCAGGCGAATCCGAACGGATACGAAGATTAATTAAATTGAATAAAGGAAGTCATATCATGGAAACAGAAATTCATAATAAACTCGCCAGTGCCGCACAGAAGTTCGGTCTGAATATTTCCGGTGGTCAGGTGCGTCGCAGTTCGTCCCGTTTTTGCTTCGGCGTGGAGCACGGTGATTACAATGGGATGGAACTCTTCGGTGTCGGTACCGATCGCTTTATCTGGCTCGCGTTTAAGCCGAACGATTTGGGCCGGGTGCGCATTTTTAGCGAGAACTTTCCCGAGGGTGGGATTATCGACTTTGCCTTGGGTGAAGACTGTGAGCCGGGTGAATTGCAAGACAGTTGGGCGCGTTTCCCGCGCGGGGTGGAGTCGATTTTGCGTCGTGAAGGCTATGCGCTGACGACTGGTTTCGATGCGGTGCTGTATGGCAATATTCCCGGTGGTGGTATGTCGCGCTCCGCTTCACTGGCCCTGAACCTGGTATTGACTTTCTTTGAAGTCAACGGAATCGAACGCGAGGGCGGGATGCGCATCGTCGATCTCGCGCAGATGGTGGAGACGGATTACATCGGCTCACCTTGTGGCAAGCTGGACCAAATCATGATCTACTTCGCCAAGGAGGGGATGGGTACGTATTTCAATCCGAACAAAGGCACGATTGATCATATCCCGTTTGGTGGCAATGCCGACGACTTCCGTATCGTGAGTTTGGATACGGGCACGAAACGTCCAGGCCTTGAAAAATCGACCTACAAGATTCGACGTGATGAATGCGATGAGCTGAAAGCGTTGTTGCATGAGAAGTTCGGCTATGCATCGCTTGCCGAAGTTTCAACACCTGAGAAGTATGCGGAGGCGGTTCAGTATCTCAAAGACGTCGCTCCTGCGAGTATTGGCCGCTTGAAGTATTTGCACGAAGCGCAGACACGCTTCGCGGAAACACTCGAAGCCTGGCGCCGTGGCGATATTGAGCTGGTGGGTAAAAACTTCCGTGCGGATGGATATGGACTGCGTGATGATTATGTAATCAGCGGTCCCGAGTTGGAAACGATGTGTGACATCGCCCGCACCGTGGTCGGTGTGTATGGCGAGCGTATGCTAGGCGGAGGCGATAAAGGCGCGAGTGGTGCGTTGATTCAAGCCGATGCCTTTAATGCCTTGAAGGCGGTGGTGGAGTCTGACTATCCGCGTCGTCATCCGAACTTTGCTGAAGAGTTTGCGATTCACTCGTGTCGTACCGTGGATGGGATTATCTCCGGTCCTTTGTTGGTTTCGAATGTATGAAGTCAGTGTGATTGCATTCGAACAGTGAAGCCGTACTATTCGTATGGCATTTATCAGCAGGCATTTGCTGCAATGGCTTGGATTCGTATCAGCTTTAGTCAAGTACTTCATTTATGGTAGCAAAATACAGTAAGACGAAAATCATCTTCACGGTTGGGCCGGCAACGGCCGACGTTGATATGTTGGAGCAATTAATCCGTGCCGGGGTGGATATTTGCCGGATCAATATGGCGCATGCGGATCATGCATGGACGCGTGAGATTGTAGAAAACGTTCATTTGGCCGGGCAGCGGGTCGGGCGTCAGATCGCAACGTTGATGGACGTAAAGGGGCCGGAGATCCGTACTGGAGATGTGCCGGAGACCTTCGAATTGGAGCAGGGCGAAGTGTTTGAATTCACCTATGGTGAAGGTCTCGGCGGGTTGACCGAAGAAGGTGTACGCCGCGTGGATGTGAATTACGAGGGCTTTGCGGACGACATCAACGTGGGCGATACGGTTTTGGTGGATAGCGGTCTAATCCGTTTTGCTGTACTCGAAATCGATGGGCAGCGTGTGCGCTGTGAAGTGCTGATTCCGGGGCCGATGGGGAATCGGCGCCACATTAATTTGCCGGGCGTTCGTGTGAAGCTGCCTGCGCTAACCAAGAAAGACCAAGGGGATATTGATGTCGGTATTGCTGCGGGGATCGATTTTTTTGCTCTGTCTTTCGTGCGGGAAGCCGAAGACTTGCGCGTTTTCCATGCATATCTGGAAGAGAGAAACTACGAAGCCAAGATTATTGCCAAGATAGAGGATCAGCAGGCAATTGAAAATCTGGAGGCAATTATTGAAGCCTCGGACGGTCTGATGGTAGCGCGTGGCGATCTCGGGGTTGAGTGTCCGTTTGAGGATTTGCCGCTGATTCAGTCGCGGGCGATTGATTCCTGCATTCAGCAAAGTAAGCCAGTGATCGTTGCGACGCATATGTTGGAGTCGATGATTGATTCGCCGATACCGACGCGCGCCGAAGTGACTGATGTGTCGAATGCGATTCGTGAGCAGGCGGACTGTGTGATGCTTTCCGGAGAAACCACTGTCGGTAAATATCCGTTGGAGTGTGTCGACGTATTGAAGCGCATCGCCGGGCGCATGGAGCCGGATAGCGACAAAGGTCTTCGGGCGGATCTAAAACTGGTGCTGCCTCGCTCCAAGATGCTCCGTTCCGCGGCCTATTTAGCGGCGGAGATGGATTCGGCGATCGTTGTTTTTACCCGTCGTGGCTTCTACGCCCAAAAGCTTTCGTCGCTTCGTCCATCGGTGCCCGTGTATGCATTCACGGATAATCCAAAGCTTTTTAAGCAGTTGCTGATCATGCGTGGCATTGAGCCCTTTTTCATGGAGTTCAATAGTCAGGACTTTGAGCGGACGATTCAGGATTCCTTTGCCGAATTGAAAACCGGCAACTGGGCGAAGACCGGGGACTCCGTCGTGGTGATTACCAAAATGCGCGCCGGCGAGCAGCGTTTGGATACCACTCAACTGCGGATCATCGAATAATCTAATTTGTGCAGGGGTGATCGGGTCGGCAGTGAACGCTGTATGAACGCTCGCTTCGCGGAGACACAGATGCTCATCGTTTGGGGACCAGTTTGCCGACCGGGGTGGCTCATCGAGATCGAAGCCATTGCGATCACACCGCATGAGGATTCGATGTTGCCAGTTTATTGAGCTGGGCACTGCTAGCTTCGAATCCTCTATCATGAGGCGGGGTTAGTGAAAAGCGGGCGACTGCGTGGCGCTTTCGGAGTGATTGGGGCTGGTATTGTTGCTATTTGCACAGTTAACTCAAACGAGTTTTTGGCATGGCTGTTGGTGTTGGTCGCTGTTCGTTATGAATCCTATTTTACTTAGTTTTGCAGATGGCACCACATTCTTCGTGGGTTTGATTTTAGTGTTTATTGCTGAGGTGCTGTTGCTCTTTATTCAGCAGCGTTTCGTGCGGTCCGCCTTAACAGTCTGCGCGTTTTTGGGAATGATGCTAGTGGTTGCATCGGCGACGCCCTTACCGCTTTGGATGTATGTTGTTTGGCTGGTTTTGGCGTTGATCGGTGTCGTATTGTTGAATGGATTTTCCGAGTTTCGGAAGGTGAAGCATTGTATGTGTTTCGCTTTGCTGATGGTAACTGTTGGGCTGATTTCGATGGAGTTGCCGTATCGTCGTGCACCTGAGTTGGTTGTATCTTCTGGGTCGACCATCTATGTGCTTGGAGATTCGATCAGTGTGGGAATGCGCGTGGAGGATCGGGCCTGGCCTGAAGTGTTGCAGGAGATGTCTGGTTGTCGTGTGGTTAATTGCGCTCGCGCAGGGGCGACTGTCGAGGGTGCGTTCAAGCAAGCATTGGAAATTTCTGAACCAAGTTCCCCGGTGATTATTGAGATCGGAGGGAACGATCTGTTGGGAGGCACGAAGGCGTTTTCTTACTACAAAAGCCTAAACCGATTGGTGGGCTCTTTAGTTGAAGAGCATCAGGTGCTACTTGTAGAGCTGCCGCTGTTTCCGTTTCAAAATGCATATGGAAGAGCTCAACGTCGCATCGTCGCAGAGCATGGTATTGCATTACTGCCGAAGAAGTATTTTACGCGCGTTCTAGCGCTCCCAGGCAGTACCTCGGATGGCTTGCACCTGACGCAGCAGGGCCACGATGCGATGGCGGCAATGATGAATGCTCTGCTGTTTGAAAACTGATTCTACTTCGCCAGATCTGTTAGCAGATCGAGGTAGCCGCCGTAAACCTGGAAGATGGTGAAAATGATGAACGCCGCGACGCAGGCAAAGAGCAGTGTGGGGTAGAACACCGAGGCAAAGGTCATAGCGGTGTTGGCCTGCGTTTGATACTGCTGGCCGGCTTTGATCAGCATTTGATCGAGCTTTCCGCTTTGAGCGCCTGCGGTGTAGAAGGCCACGAAGTCGGGCGGGAATACTTTGTGCGCTTTAAGCTGGGGGGCGGGGTCTTCGCCGGCGGCGAAGACGGGTTCCATCGCTCGATAGGCGCGGGAGATTGCGGGGTCGTGGGCGACTCGGGCGGACCCCATCCATGCGCTGTGCATCGGCACGCCGGCATCGATGAAAGTGCCGAGCGCATAGGCGAAGTCGGCCAGTGCCTGAGCTTTGCTGTAGCGCCGCAGCAGTGGAATGCACCGAAGTATGCGTGGCAGCATGGGGCTGTCGGTCTTTGCCAGTAAGGTGATCAGGGTGATGAGTGCCCAGATGGGGACGAGGAGTGAGCCGCTTTGCAGTAAGTGTTGTTCGGCGTCCCACTCAAACCCGACTTCGTAGTCGATCATTCGAACGATCGGAAGGATCAGCGCGGCGATGTGATAGACGCCCATCGGATAGAGCAGACCGAGGATGACTTTAAGTTGGGTGGCTCCAATGCGTTCATGTCGGTCGGATAGATTTCTCAAGGTCTGTGGCAGACGTCCGGTTTCCATGGCGGCGCAGATGAAAATACGGTCAGCTCGCGGGAGCCATGACGGAGCGATTTTCATTGCCTCGGGGATGGGCATGCCATCTTCGATTTTTGAGGCCAGCCGTAGGCGATCTTTGCTTGATGGCCCGGAGCAAACAGTGAGCGCCTCTGCGAGTCGGCTACCGGATTCGAGGTGTTCGGCCAGTTGTAGATACCAGTTGGAGAGCACTTTATGGGAAGCCATGGAGGAAGGAGGTGGGAAAGTGGAAAGGTGGGAACCCGCTTCGCTCGGAAAGCTACGCGGTGAAGAAGGCGGAAGGACGGGAGTGACACTGAAGAAGTTAGCGTGACTCGGTGTCAGGATTCATTTCGTGTTCGAGTGCTTCCAGGCGTTGGAGCTTTTCTTTGACGCGTTGGCGATAGCGGCGTTGGCGCTCGGCGTTGTTCTTTAGCTTGTGGGCCTTGCTTTTCTTCGGGCGACCGCGGCGCAGTTGGAGCACGTTTTCCGGGATTGTGAAGAGGTTGCGTCGGCGGAAGGCGTCCGGCGTTTGACTGAGGTCGATGGATTCATCGGTAAACGGGGCATCGGCGATTCGATGGCTTTGGGCGACCCAGTCCGGTGGATTGATCTTGGCGAGTTGGCAGATCCATTCCACGTAGGCGGCCAGATAGGCATCGCAATAGCCTTTGTCCTTTAGCCGGGAACGCAGCAGGGGCGGCGCGTCTTTGACCCGTTGGAGTAATTCCTTGCGTGACGAAATCGCCTGAAGCGCCGTTTGCCACTGGAGCAGGCTGGATGCGAAGTCGGTAGACTCATGCACGTAGAAGGTGACTTCGGCGGCGGTTTGGGGGCTGGAATGGAGCATGGATCAATGCTTTGGGGACGAATGTCGTGGTGTTTTATTTAGTTAATCGCAACGTAACGGAAAAATAAATAAAATCAAGGGACAATGGCAGGAGCGACTGGCACCAGAAAGAAAGCGCCAATACCGGCAAGCATGGTGGCGCCGAGGGCGATGGCGATATGCTTGCGCAACTGAGTGGAGCCGATCGCCATGACGAGGCCCGCCTTGAGGAGTGTATTGGCGATGGCGGCGACAATCACGGCTTTGGTGGCTAATTGAACGGAGATGATGCCGTCCTTCAGGTTGTTGATAATCGATAGGGCGATCGCATCCATGTCGGTGAGTCCGGAGACGAAGCTCAGGGCAATCAGTCCGTCGCTCAGGTCGGAGTTGCAGAAGATTTTAACCAAAATCGAAATGATTCCATAAATGAGTCCGAACTTGATCGCGATGGAAAGTCCGAGGGGGTTTTTCAGGTTGGGAATCTCTGTATTCTTGATTCCTTTTTTGCTGAGGAGGCCGACAGTCAGCGCGTAGAGCAGGCCGGGGCATGCGAGGATGAGGAAGGGGAGCCAAAGCGAGGCGATGAATTGGGGGAAGATAAACCCGAGAATGATAATCACTCGCGCCAGCATGATGGTGCACGCCATTACGATCGCGAGGGCGAAGCCGGCGGAGAGTTCGGGGTAGACTTTGGATTCGCGGCTGAAGGCGAGGGTGGTTGCCGTGCTCGATGCCAGCCCGCCGACGAGTCCGGTGAGTACGACGCCAGAGCGGGTGCCCAGGATGCGGATGAGCAGGTATCCGATAAAGCCGAGGCCGGAAATCAGCACGACCATGAGCCAGAGCGAGTAAGGATTGATCGCTTCGTAAGGGCCATAGCCTTGATTCGGAACCAGTGGCAGGACGACCCCGGTGACGGCGGCAAATTGTAGCGTCGAGCGAATGTCTTCTGGGGTGAAGCGACTGGTCCAGTAGTGGCTCTTTTGCTTGAGTCCGAGGATCAGCATGGTCAGGGCGGCGAGCATCACAGCCAGAAGTAAATGATTCCAGTAGACCAGTCCTCCGAGAAAGAGCGTGAGAATGGCCGCCGCTGCTGTTGTGAAGCCAATGCTGTTTTTGTCTTCGCTTGAAATGCCATGCAGAACGAGGTGCAGCCCGACCATTATGACCGCAGCGATGAAGCAGTAAGGCGCATAGGTTGCGGAGATTAAGGCGGCGGTGTAGCCGATGAGCGACCAGAGCACGAAAGTGCGAAGCCCCGCGAAGTGGTCATCGCCTTTATTCGGATACTGCTGCTCGCCCCATTGACGGATCATGCCAATCAGTGCACCGAGGCTGGCACTCAGGATGAGCGATTGAAGGAGCTTGTCCATTGAACGGAGAAATGCAGCGCTAGGTCTAACGCAGTCTTGCCGTTATTTTAGCCCGAGTTGTGCATCGGGTCAACTGTGCGCCATAAGTGATGCCTGGTGCGGTCGCGTAAGGCGTAGCCTTCCGTCCAGGATTTAGTGCGACGTGTTTCGACACGTCCGTCCGCGAAAGGTTCAGGCTGCAGGAGGCGTGCCCTTTAGCGCTTTTTCATCCAACCCAGTGAAATCTTATTTTGGCTCTTTGTCTTCTTGGGCAGTTTTTTCTCAATGAACTGTAGGATTTCGTTGCGTCCTGATCGGGTCTTTGAGGAGCAGCTGAAAGCACTTTCAGCCTGAATGCCCCACTCGTCCAATTTCTGCAGAAACTGTTGCGCATGATTCTGAACCGTCGAGTCCGAGCTCTTGTCGGCCTTTGTGAAAACAATTGAAACCGGCAAGTCGCACGCTTGCAGCCATTCGATAAAAGCAAGGTCGCCCTCGACCGGTTCCAGACGGGAATCGACCAAGGCAAAAACATGTTTGAGGTTTTCGCGGCCAGTCAGATAGCCGCTGACGTTGGTATTGAAATCATTTTGCTTTTTCTTGGAAAGCTTGGCGTAGCCATAACCGGGTAAATCAACCAGCGACCACGCTTTATTGATGTCGAAAAAGTTGATCAGCTGCGTTTTTCCCGGAACGCTGGATGTCTTGGCGAGCTCCTTTTTACCGGTGAGCATGTTGATCAGGGAGGATTTTCCGACATTGGAACGGCCGACAAAAGCAAACTCCGGTAGCCACGATGGCGGGCAAGCCTCAAGATCCAATGCGCTGGTGCGGAACGTTGCGGTATCAATTTTCATTATTGCAGAGGGGGATTAGAGGGAAAAAGGACCGAACGCAAAATATAAAGGCCATTGTCTGCCTCCGATCAACGACGAGCAGGCGCATCTTCAACCACGGATAAACAGGTGGTGCCGCAACGATTTAACGGCGGAATCATTTATCAGACGGATTTTGATGGAGCGTGGGCGACCCGCCCACGTTGATCCGGAGTGGAGCAAGGGAAACGAGGGCGAGTCGCCTTTTCTCCTTGGAGGCTTTTTTTGGGGCGGCATTTACGGGATCGGGAAAATTCGAGAGGATATCATCATTGTTTTGAAAGATGCTAAGAAAGGCCTCATCGTTTTACCTGACCTATGCTGATTTTATTTCGAAAGCATGCCTTTACGCTGTGGCTCTTCTGCGCCGTGGCCCTGGCTCTGTTTTTTCCCGGTCCGGCTTCGAGAGGCGGGTGCTTGTCTCCGGAGTACACCACGAAGTTGGGTGTGTGCCTGATCTTTTTTATGCAGGGGCTTTCATTGCCCACGCGATCTCTGGCTGCCGGCTATCAGCCCAAGCGCTTGCACGTGTTTGTGCTTTCGTGGAACTATTTGCTGTTCCCGGTCGTGACCGGCCTGCTGTTGTTCCCTCTGTCACTGTTGCTCGCGCCCGAGTTGCGTATCGGATTTTGGCTACTCGCGATCTTGCCCACCACGGTCGCATCAGCGATCGCCTTTACCTCAATCGCCGGTGGCGATACAGCGAATGCGATTTTTTCGACCGTCTTTTCCAACCTACTTTCGGTGTTGATTGTTCCGACGCTTGGAGTGGCCTACTTAGCGACAGAGGCGGCCATTGAGATATCCTTGGCGTCCATTTTCATGAGTTTGGCGCTACTGCTCGTGGTTCCCTTGCTGATTGGTCAAGTGGTTCGTCAGATGGTTGCCGCGCATGTGACTCGTATCTCCAAGCGGGCGAAAGTGGTGAGCAGTGCCATCATCGTCTTCATCGTGCATGCGGCCTTTGCCGAGAGTGTGCGTTCCGGGTTTCTTGGTGCACTCTCTGTGGGGGCCCTGGTCGGTGTGCTTGTCAGTGCGGTGGTTGTTTTGTTGGTCACGAGTGTATTCGTGTGGCAGAGTGCAGCATGGCTGCATGTCAGCCGTCCGCAGCGAATCGCGGCCTTTTTCTGCGCGAGTCAAAAGTCGCTGGCGACCGGACTGCCGTTGGCCTCTTCGATACTCGTGGCTGCACCCGGGGTGGTCGATCCTGCGACGGTGCTGATCCCGCTGTTATGTTATCATCCGGTGCAGTTGGTATTGGCAGGATGGCTCTCCGCGCGATTTGTCGCGCATGGAGAGTAACATGCGTTTATCGGCTCTTGCGCTTCTTGAACGGTCGCGCGTTGGTCTTGGCGCGTTTTTTCGCGCCGCCTTCGCCACGAGGTTTGACCAGTGGTGCGACGGAAGATTTTTTGTTGCGGCGGCCGCCTTTGATACGGTCTGCGGATGCCTGGCGTCCCTTGCTGCGGCGATTTGTTTTCGGGCCTGGGCGGCGCTCGACCTTGTCGCTTGTGGCGGTGACGCGAAAGTCGATCTGACGTTTGAAGCGATCCACGCGCTCGACCTGAACCATGATGTATTGGCCGAGTGAATACGTCTTATGCTTGCGTCGTCCGACGAGTGCGGTGCCGTCGTTATTGGGATGGTAGAAATCGTCGTCGAGGGTGGAGATGTGGACCATTCCGAACGCGAGCGAATCGGTGAGCTCGACGAACAGGCCGTGGTTTTTGACATCCGTGATGATGGCTTTGAAGGATTGCTTTTCGGGCTTCTTGAGTTCGCGTTCGTAGAATTCGAGCAGCTTGGTTTTCACTGACTCGCGTTCGGCATCCACGCTGTTGCGTTCGGTGACACTGAGGTGGTCGCCGAGTGATTGAAGTTTGCCCAGGGTGTAGCGGATGTCGGGTTCATCCAGCGCGGAGTCAGCGCCGTGTTTGTGCAGATAACTGTCGAGGACGCGGTGCACGATGAGGTCCGAATAGCGTCGAATCGGGGAGGTGAAGTGCGTGTAGTCGGGCTTGGCGAGGCCGTAGTGCCCGTCCGCGCTGGCGCGGTATTGGGCCTGTTTGAGGCTGCGCAGGACGTGGACTTTCAGGGTGTAGCCCTGCGGGTGTTCTTTGAGCTTCTTGAGTAGTGATCCCATTTCGCGGGGCTTGCCTAAATTGCCGCAGGTCACACCAAAGGTAATCATGGTCTCGCGCAGTTCCTGGAGCTTTTCATCCTCCGGCTCGTCGTGCACGCGGTACACACAGGGGAAGTTCTTGCGCTTCATGATGCGGGCCACTTGTTCGTTGGCCGATAGCATGAATTCTTCGATCAGTTGGTGGCTTTCGTCGTTGAACTGCTTCTCGATGCGGTCGGCGTAACCTTCCTCGTCGACGTAAATTTTGACCTCGGTCATGTCGAGATCGAGGGAGCCTTTGCGGAAGCGGCGCTTGCGTAGTTGTGAGGCGATTTCCCAGCTCTTACGAATGTGCTTCTGCAGGAGTTTCATTTCATCCTCGCTGACTTCGTCCAGAGCGCGTCCGGTCGAGCCGGTCTGGTGTTTGGGCGGAAGTGGGGTTTTACGAACGACGTCGAGGTCGTCCTCCATCATGAACGCATAGGCCTGCTTGTAGGTCAGGCGTTTGTTGCTGCAGATCACGGTATTTGCAAAGTCCACGCTGACGACGTCGGCTTGATCGGAAAAGGTGATGAAGCAACTCTTGGTGAGCCGGTCCTGAGCTTCGACGAGACTGCAGAGCCCGTTCGAGAGTGCGTGCGGCAGCATCGGGATCACGGTACCGACTAGATAGGTGCTGTTGCCGCGTTCCTGTGCTTCCATGTCCAACGGGGTGCCCGGCTTGACGTAGGCACTGACGTCTGCGATGTGCACGCCAAAGCGGGTCTTTCCATCGTCGAGGTTCTCAACGGAGATCGCGTCGTCAAAGTCTTTGGCGTCGTCGGGATCGATGGTGAAGGTGAATAAGTCGCGGCAATCCTGGCGCCCTTCGATGTCCTGTGGTCGGACATGGTCGGGGATCTTCTCGGTTTGCTTCTCCACCGCAGCGGGGAACTTCGGGTCGAGATTGTATTTATAAAGGATCGCTTTGAATTCGGCGTCGGGCTCATGTGTGCGGCCGAGCACCTCGATGATTTCGCCTTCCGGGTTGAGGTGCCGCTGTTTCCATTCGCCGAGTTTGACCACGACTTTGTCACCCACTTTCGGGATTGGTTTGATGCCGGAATTCGCGGGGTCGGGCACCAGGATGTCTTGAATGATGCGCGGATCATCCGGGATCACGTAGGTGGCGTGGCGGCCTTTCTCCAGTGTGCCGGGGATGGTGTCGCGGGCACGTTTGAGGATGCGGATCACGCGGACGTTCGGCTTTGCGTCGGGGTCGTAGGCCGGGCGCTTGTTACGTCCTTTACCGAATGGGCGCTGGCTTTGCCGGACAATGCGCGCCAGCACTTGATCGCCATGCATGGAGACGCCGGTATCTTCCGCCGAGACGGGATAGCCTTGGCCGGCGGGTTTGCCCTCGACCGCATCTGGAATGAGAACTCCCGAGCCGCTTTGCCGGAAAATCATGCGTCCACTCACCAGATCAGCGTCGTCGGGGATGCAGAGCTTGTCCTTTTTCAGGCGGGCGATCTCGCCGCGCTCCAGCATTTGATCGATCAAACGGGTGGCTTTTTTTGCATCTTTGGGGCCGAGTTTGAGGACTGCGATGACCTCTTCGCGCCGCATGGGCACGTAGTCTTTGGTGCTGAAGAGTTTGAGGAGTAGCTGGCGTAGTTCCATATGGGAGTGAGACTCTATAGAGTTTTTTAGAGATATGCGAGCCGCGATCTGTTGCGGGCATGTGTGTGTGCGGGTGCTTGCCGCAGTTTGATGGCGTGGGATCCGCCGGTTTAAGTGGGCGAATTTGATTGTCGCCGTGTTGCTTGCCTTCGTCGGAGCAAAAAAGAATGGAGCCGAAAATCGGAGTCGAACCGACGACCTATTCATTACGAATGAATTGCTCTACCAACTGAGCTATTTCGGCGTGCCACTCTCCTCTAGCTAGGAAATTGGCGTTTTTTAGCAAGCGTATTTTTATTGCTCCGATTTTTTCTGGTGTTTTGTAACGATTTTTAACTTTAAATTATATCGTAATATTGCATAGTCATTATGCTGTGCGGAATTTGATAATGAGTGTATTCTTTTTAGGGATCGCGGGCTATTTGGGCACGATTCTTTATGAGCGGGCTTCTGCGGAGAGTAGGGGCGGATCCAAGCCAGCCGCCGTTGTCGAAATGTATAATTACCCCGCCCGCGTTGAACTGGAGAGTGCGGAAGGCCGGATTTTGGCAGTGACGCTGCAGGGGCGAAGTGAGGAGCATGTTCAATTTACACGTGAGGATGGGGAAGAATTTGTCTATCCCATCGCTTCACTGGCGCTAGAAGCGCAGACTTTGGTCCGCCGGTATCCGAATGTCAGGATCAAGAATGCAGGCATACATCTGAATCATGGCTCGTTGGAGCTCGGTGGTCTTTATGTGCAGCAACTACAGGAAGCCATTCAGGAGATTGATCAGAAAGTGAATGATCTATCTCGAGAATACGCGAGTAGCGTGGGGCAGACCGCAAAACGAACGATTCGACGAAAAGTTGAAGGGCTACAGGCTGAGAAAATTGAACTGAATCGGAAAATCACAGAGAGACAGTAGCTTTATGAAAGGTGTTTTATTTGTGATTCTTATTTCGGTGTCCGGTTACTGGTGCTATGATAACTACGGGCAAAATATTCCGGTGCACACGGCTTTGACGCATTCGGATGGTCGTTCGATGGAAGTGATTCTCTTATCCCGAGGAAAGACACTGGTGGATTTTGAACGCGTGCAGGACGGATCGCATGTGAGTTTTCCGATTCGTGATTTGAGTGTGTTGTCCAAATGTAAGGTATATTGGTATTTCAGGGAACAGGGCCAGGTTTCTTCCGGGGGTACTGGTGTTGTAGGAGATGGTGTTGTAGGAGATCTTCATTTACGTGGCATGCGGGAAGATATGGCGGTGCTTCAGGAGCAGTTGCGGCTCTCTCAATACCGGTTTAATGCGGCTGAGACAGGAGCGCAGCGGCGCACGGTTCAGAATGATATCGAGCAGATCGGCTTAAAAATCCGAAAGCTGGAGCTGAAGATGCAAGAGCATCTAAGCCATCTGCATTGAGCCTACGGCTCCACGTAAACCGGCATGTTGATGCTCACTGCGTCGAGCAGTGTTTGAGCGTTCCAGTTGGCCAGACGGAAGCAGCCGCTGGATTCGGTGCGGCCGACTTTTTCGGGTTCAGGGGTGCCGTGAATGCCGTAGCTGGGTAGATTGAGACCGATCCAGACGGAGCCGACCGGGTTGTTGGGGCCGGGCTGAATGATGAATTTTCGGGTAATACCCTCGCGCTGCGCGGTACCGGAAAGAATCGCCGGGTTGAAGGTATAGTTGGGTTGGTCGACACGGACTTTGACGCGGAGCTCGCCGCTGGGGCGTTTATCGACGCGACGTGCGATGCTGACGGGGGAGTGAAAGAGCAGGCGGTTTTCGGCGCTGAAAACTTGCAGTGTTCGTTTCGAGAGTTGGATTTGGATGTAGGCGGCCGGGCTGTGGACGCGGAAGGCGTGCAGGCGGGGGACGAGTATTTCGGAGCCCTCCGTGAGTTGAGCCCAATTTAGGTCCCGGTTGAGCTGGGCGATGAAGTCGGGATCGGATTGTGCCTGCTCCGCGACCATTTCGAGAATCGAGTTGTAGCGCATCCGGGCGAGCTGGCCGCGGGCACGCCAGCTGTGTGGGTTGGGGCCGCTCTGTAGGAAGTCTTGTTGGCTGAGCCGACGTTGCGTAAACACGGGCATTTGGATTTTCAGGCTTTCGGCGGTGGCTGCGTCGAAGCTGCCACTGAGCGGTAGCCCGTGAGCCGTTTGGTATGCTAGGATCGCGAGCCGGGTCTGTGAGCCTGTCACACCGTCGATGGCTCCGGGGGAGAAGCCCTCCCGTGCGAGGGCGATTTGTAGCTCGATGGTGTCGACGATCGCACGTCCCGAGGCAACTGTGTAGGTTTTTCCGAGCGTGCGTATTTTCGGCCAATAATAGAGGGTGCCGATGATGCCGGACAGGCAGAGGCACAGAATTAGCCAGAAGAGTGGTCTTTTTCCTGTTCTCCGCGGCTTGCGCTTTCTTGCTTTTGAGCGGCGTCTTGCTGTCTTTTTTTTAGCCAAAGTGTGGTTTCGTCCGGAGCGCTTTAGCCATCTGCTGTTTCCGTGTCGTGCGTGCGAATAATGGGGGTATGCGGTCTGGCGATGGGTTCTTCGATCTGTTCCTGCTCTTGTTGTTTACGTTTGTGACTGGTTTCGTCGGTGAAGACCGTCTGTGCTGAGATGAGTGGTGTGCGTGTGGCGGATCTTCGGATCTTGCGATAGGAGCCGTTGGCGTGAAGGGTTTGTGCGTTTTTGGTGTCTTTTAAATAGGTCTGTAGAATGTGAATCAAGCGTTGGCGAAGTTCGGGAGCTTCCACAGGGAAGACGGCTTCGATACGACGGTAGAAGTTGCGCGGCATCCAGTCGGCGCTGCCAGCCAGAATGTGGGGTTGAGCGCCTGTACTATTTTTGAAATAAAAAATGCGGCTGTGCTCCAGATAACGGTCGAGTATGCTGCGGACGTGGATGTTTTCACTGACCCCTTTTACATTGGGGACCAAGTTGCAGATACCGCGCACGATGAGGTGGACTTTTACGCCCGCTTGGGAGGCGCGGTAGAGGTTGTCGATGGTCTCTTGGTCGACGAGGCTATTGGTCTGCGCGATGATTTGTGCCGGTTTGCCTGCTTTGGCATTCCGGGTTTCCGTCTGGATGTATTTTTGAATTGTGGAGTGTAGAGTGAAGGGCGCGATGTGCAGCTTTTTAAAGACGGGGGTGAGCGAAAATCCGGTCAGGGTATTAAAGAGGCCGGCGACTTCTTCAGTGATCGATTGACTGGCAGTAAAGAGGCTGAGATCGGTGTAGAGGCGTGCGGTCTTTGGGTTATAGTTCCCCGTGCCCAGATGCACGTAGCGTTTCAAGTCCTTGCCTTCGCGGCGAACAATCATGCAGGTTTTACAGTGAGTCTTGAGCCCCACGAGTCCGTAAACCACATGCACGCCGACGTCTTCCAGTTGGCGTGCCCACTGGATATTATTGGCTTCGTCGAATCTGGCTTTGATCTCGATGAGTACGGTGACTTGCTTCCCGCGGCGGGAGGCTTCCATGAGTGCCTCGACGATGGGCGAGTCGCCTGAGGTGCGATAGCGTGTTCGTTTGATTGCGAAGACCTGTGGGTCGCGGGCGGCCTGGTTTAGGAAGTCGATAAAGGGCTGAAAGCTATCGTAGGGGTGATGCAGTAGGATGTCTTTCTTGGCAATCTGTTCGAAGATCTTATCCGGCGATTCGAGTTCGGCGGGGATGTGTGGCACGTAGGTGGGAAATTTCAAATCCGGGCGGTCGATTAAATCGTAGGCACTCATCAGGCGGAACGGGTTGATCGGCCCTTCGATTATGTAGACGTTCTCTTGCTGTAGATCGAGCGCTTCGAGGAGTTGTTCCAGTAGCACCGGGTCGGCTCCGCGGGCGATTTCCAAACGCACGGCAGCGCCTTTCTGTATATTCATCAGCTCCTCTTCGATTTTTCGGAGTAGATTTTCGACTTCTTCGTCGTCGAAATAGAGATCGCTGTTGCGAGTGATACGGAAAGGCACGGCCGAGCTCACCCGGTATCCAGGGAAGAGACGCTTGACGTAATGCTGCACGATATCGCTTAGAAAGATATAGACTTCCGGGGCACCCCGGCGGGGCACTCCGATTTTGACCACGCGGGGTAAAATACGCGGAACGGGGATGATGGCCATGAGCCGCTCGATCATGCGTGTTTGCGGGTCGTCGATAGAGGCCAGAATGTAGAGTGCCTTGTTTGTGAGTTGCGGAAAGGGATGAGCCGGGTCGATTGCCAATGGTGTCAGCACCGGGAAGACTTGTTGCTCAAAGTATTCCGTAACCCACTTCTTTTCGTTGCGTGTGAGCTCATCATAGCCACAAAAGAGGATGTCCGATGCCTTTAGGCCGGGGACGACCTGATTTTCCCAGCATGCATTCTGATCGGAAACGAGTTGGGTGACGATGCTTTGAATTTTGCCGAGCTGCTCCTTGGGCCCCAGTCCGTCGGGGCCGCGCTCGAGAATGCCTGATTTGACCTGTTGCATCAGCCCGGCGACGCGTATTTCGAAGAATTCATCCATGTTGGAGCTGACAAAGGCGAGGAATTTCATCCGCTCCAAGATTGGATAATCCTTGGATTGCGCTTGTTCCAGAACACGGCGATTAAACGCGAGCCAGCTTAGCTCACGATTAAAATAGGGAAAAGACGGACTGTTTATATTTTGATCAGTCACTTCAACGGCAGTTACGCCTTGAAAGCGTGTGTGCTTATACGGCTAACGCAAGTCAGACTCCGATCGGATTTGTTACATTTGCGAGGAGGGGATATCAGTAACTCGAAGAAAACTGTGTCAAGAGGGTTGCATTGCCGCGGAATATCACAATGTTGTTATGGCACTCATAACTGATTAAACACCATGAAAATTACACATCTCCTAACTCTTCTTTTGGCAGCCCTCTTTTTTGCCGGCTGTGCCTCGACTCAGGAATCCGCTTCGAATGAGGCATCCGATTCCGTGGAGTCACAAGACCGCACCGGTTCCGGTTTATTGATGGACCAGTATAAAGCCGGTGAAATCCCTGGCTACCGCGACTAAGTTGATAGCAGAACGCATTCTATAAAAAACGCCGTCTCTCTTACGAGAGACGGCGTTTTTGTTTGGTACGGATGCTTCAGACGGGCCGTTTGGTCCACCTGAAGTCAGTTGAATTACTTCGAGCTGAGTTGTTCTAGAATCTGGTAGTTGCGCTGGATCATGGCGGACGGGTCTTCCATGAGACCAGCGGCGACGCGTGCGTTATCCAGTAGCTGCTCGCTGATGAGTCCGGCCAGCGCTTCGTTGGATCCGCGAAGGTCGGCGAGGTTCTTGACCAGCGGGTGACGCGGGTTGATCTGCAGCTTGACCGGAGGCTCGCCGGCACCGCCGAGTTCGCCGGATTGCTGTTGCATCGCCTTCATCATCTTGCGCATCTGCGCAGTCATCATCTTGTCGCTGTTGACGATCATCGCGGGGCTACCGACGAGGCGTTCACTGGCGGCCACTTCGCTGACTTCGTCGCCGAGTTTTTCTTTGATGAATGTGCAGAGTTCATCGGCGGCATCCTGCGCAAGTGCTTCTTCCTTGTCGGTCTCAGTCTCGGGCGCGATGGCGTCGAGGTCGATATCGGCGGAGTCTGCAGAGGTGAAGTTTTTCTCTTCAAAGGCGCGGGCGTGGTTCATGACGAACTCGTCGATCGGCTCGTACAGGTAGAGCACCTCGATGTTACGCGCTTTGAATGCTTCGAAGTAAGGGCCTGCTTCAATGGCTTTGCGGCTTGGGCCGGAAAGGTAGAAGATTTCCTTCTGGCCTTCCGGGGCGCGGGAGAGGTAGTCGCTGAGGCTGGTTGTGCCGCCTTCCTCTGTGTAGGAAGATTCGTAGCGGAGAAGCTTCAGGAGCTGGTCGCGGTGCGTGAAGTCTGTGGTAACACCTTCCTTGAGGAAGATGCCGAACGACTTCCAGAAGTCGTTATACACTTCGGGCTCTTTCTTGGCCTTTTCTTCGAGTGTCTTGAGGAAACGCTTGGTGATGACCTTGTTCAATTTCTGGATCAGTGCGCTGTCCTGCATCGACTCGCGGGAGATGTTGAGCGGGAGGTCGGCGCTGTCGACGACGCCGCGCACGAAGCGGAGCCAGTCGGGCAGGAGGTTCTTCGGGTCGCTGTCGATCAGGACCTTGCGGCAGTAGAGTGAGACGCCCGGCTCCATGCGGCCGAAGCCGAAGCCTTCCATGTTCTCGGTCGGGGCGAAGAGGAGGGTGTTGATCGAGATCGGTGCATCGGCTGCGAAGTGTAGCCAGAAGCGTGGTTCGTCGAAGGCGTTGGCCTGGAATTTGTAGAACGCTTTATATTCGTCTTCGGTGATGTCGTTCTTGCTCTTCAACCAGAGCGCCTGGACAGTCTGCAGCTCGTCGCCATCCACCTTGATTGGAAATTGGACGAAGCTGGAATAGCGCTTGATGATGCCTTCCAGTTTATCTTTCTTGGCGAAATCCTTGTATTCGTCCTTCAGGGTGAAAACGATGCGTGTGCCGCGGCGCTCGCCTTCGACTTGCTCGATTTCGTAGGCGCCGTCGCCGTTACTGGACCAGCAAAGGCTCTCACCTTCAGGTTGCCATGTGCGGGTGTAGACTTTGACGGCGTCTGCCACCATGAAGACGGAGTAGAAGCCGACACCGAACTGGCCGATTAGATTCTCATTGCGCTCGCCGCCTTCTTTGAGCGCGTTGAGAAAGGCTTTCGAGCCGGAGTGTGCGATTGTACCGAGGTTTTCGATCAGCTCGCCATGGGTCATCCCGATGCCGAAGTCCTGAATGGTGATGGTTCCGGCTTCTTCGTCGGAGGTGACTTCGATCTCCAGATCGAGATCCGCATCGAAGATGTCTTTCTCCGTGATCTGCGTGTGACGCAGTTTTTCAGTCGCGTCGGACGCGTTGGAGATCAACTCGCGGACGAAGATTTCCTTATCCGTGTACAGCGAGTGGACAACGATATCGAGGACTTGCTTGACCTCGGCTTGGAATTCGTGGCGTTCAGGTGTGAT
>ERZ1046740.595-NODE-595-length-29752-cov-5.499141_pt1 | contig 29752 bp, 18 predicted proteins | sample MGYA00383093_ERZ1046740 | MGnify/ENA primary metagenome ERZ1046740 (study PRJEB29581, sample SAMEA5548363) | metagenome | biome: marine; feature: coastal; material: water | depth 25 m | study: Short-term variability in the microbial, nano- and picoplankton... | reverse complement strand
GACAATTTCAGAGCCACCTTCGAGTTTGACTGCATGTCCTTCAGCTTCTTTCATGATTCGAACTGCGGAATCAAGAGCAAGCCGGGAGTTTCCTTGATAGGAGCCAAATGGCATATCGACGACGATAAGGGCTCGATCGACTGCTCGTTGAACGCATTGAGCGTGGTAGATCATATGGTCGAGAGTCATCGGTACTGTTGTGACTTGTCCAGCCATCACATTTGATGCAGAATCACCGACAAGGATGACGTCTACACCTGCTCCATCAACAAGACGAGCAAGTGAATAATCGTATGCTGTAAGCATTGTGATTGGTTCTTTGACTCGCTTCATTTCTTGCAAGGTATGCGTTGTTACCTTGGTTGCTTTTCCATGAATTGACATAGGTCTCCCTCATGTTTCCGATTGCCTTCTACGTTTCAAAGTCTCGCCACGAAATTAATCATGCTTGATGCAAACATTGAGGGGTTCTGAGAAGAATCCAAGGCTCCATCGGCCACCTTCACGACCGACACCTGAATGTTTCACGCCACCGAATGGTGTTCGTAAATCTCGGTGCAGCCACGTATTGATCCAAATGATGCCAGTATCGATTTTTTGAGCAATTGAATGACCACGTTCTGTATCGCCTGTCCAAATTGAACCTGCTAAACCATAGTCGGTTGCATTCGCCATTTCAATCGCTTCTTCATCTGATGAGAAACGATGGATGGTCACAACTGGACCGAATATTTCTTCTCGAGCAGTTCTTGATAGATGTGACAGACCTGAAATCAGTGTCGGCCGGAGAAAGGCTCCTTCAGGAGTAGGACCCGGAGAGCCAGTCATTGCCCTTGTCCCTCCAGTAAGGATAGTACCGCCCTCTTGAATTGCCAAGTTGATGTAAGATTCGACCTTCTCCACATGAGGGATGCTGATCAATGCACCAACCTGTGTTTCAGGGTGATTCGGATCACCACATCGCATTGCTGAGACTTGGGTCACAAGGTGTTGTGTAAATTCATCTGCAATTGATTCATGGACGAGAATTCTTGAACCACAAAGACAGACCTGCCCTGAATTAGTGAAGCCTGCACGGATTGCTCCTTGGACTGCTTGATTCATTTCAGCATCATCAAGAACGATGGTTGCGTTTTTCCCACCCAATTCAAGTGATAATTTCTTGAACATTGGCGCTGCAGTTGATGCAACATGGCGTCCCGTAGCAGTACCGCCAGTGAATGATATCGCTTTGATTCCTTCATGTTCAAGAATTTGTTGCCCCACTTCAGGACCGTAACCATTGACGATATTGACAACACCTTCAGGAAGGCCGATGTCTTGACAAACTTCTGCAAGGAGATGTGCTGTTAACGGTGTCAGTTCACTTGGCTTTGCTATGATGACATTTCCCATGAGAAGAGCAGGCGCTACTTTCCAACTCAACAGATAGAGAGGAAGATTCCATGGTGTAATCAAACCAACAATACCGACAGGTCGTCGATGAACAATATTTGTTGCATCATCCATTTCAAAAACCATATCCTCTTGTTCCCGAGCAAAATCTGCAAAGAATCGGAAGTTCTCTACAGAACGTTTCGCATCAACACGTTGTGCAAGTGAAAGGGGTTTGCCAGTATCGAGAGACTCTCTTTTTGCAAGTTCATCACTTCGGTTTTCGAGAGCATCTGCGATGGCTTCAAGCCAATCTGCTCTGTCTTCAAGGGTAAGCCCAGCCCATTCATGTTGGGCGACACGTGCTGCTGCGACTGCCCGATAGACATCGGATTGTTTGGAACGTGGAATTGTTCCAATCAGTTGGCCCGTTGCTGGAGCAAGATTCTCAAGTGTGGAATTGTCATCAGCACCAACAAATACCCCGCCTATGAAATTCTGAACATTCATCCTTTCACCTCTGGGTCGTAGATCCAGCGATCTTGGTCAGGGTCCCATTCATCCCAAGTAGGGATTGTTTCGAGAACTGAGTGGTATTGTTCAGGAACAATGCCTGGAACGATGAATGCTTTTTGACGGTGCAATGGGTATGGATTACGCAGATCGATTCCGAGAACTCCAAGAACAGCACGAGCCACATACCATGTGGCTTGAGCATTCCATCCATGTGCAATCTTGACAACAATTCCAAGTCCTTTGGGATAATCAGGATGCTCAATAGCAAGACCGAGTAATCCATCTGCCCCTTCCTTAGCAATCACGCTACCTTCACCAGCTTTGAGAATGGTTGAATCAAGACGGTTGAATCCACCGACAAGGTCAGGATGCCGTACCATCGCTTCCCAAATCCAATCTGAATCTTTATCTCGCACAAGACCTGCGTAAATCTGGGCTAATTCAGCAACTGTGTTGGATACGGTTGGCAATCCGCAACCATCTTTTGCAATACGCAATGGTGTCCAATCACTTCCGAGGAATCGACGGATTTGTTCCATATATGCTTCAAACACAGGATGGTTTGGAAGCGTATATCCTGCTCGGTTCCATCCTTTTTCTCGACAACCTCGAAGAATAGCAGCATGCTCACCAGAGCAGGTGTGATACCAACGGCGAGGTCGGCGCACTTGACGGCCAAATTGAATCAGAGGAACATCCAACGGTGTTAGCATGAGTGGCCATTCAGATTCTGAAAGGAGAGATTGAGCAGCGGCTACGTGCTCTGTATCCCCATTGTGACTTGCTACAGCAATCGCTTTTTGTTCCCAAGAGAAAGGTTTGAGTTCCTCTACAAATGCTTTGAGCATGAATGGTTTCATCATCGAACGTCCATAACAAAGGACATTTCCACCGAAAGAATGGATGACTTCATCTCCGTGAGCCCAGGCTACTGCGCCATGAATCGTTGTTTCTGAAACTCCATTTCGTCGATAGTCAACCAATGGCTCCCAATCGACATCTCTCCCAGTTGGGATTCCTTCAACCTGCTCACCTAGGGGTGAATTGGGAAACAATCCGCTACCAGGTTGCCCTGGTTTTACTGCGGAATGTGAATGATGTTGAATCCCCATTTTCATCCGTCCTTGAGAAGTTCTTCAACTCGGGGCGCCACCTTTTCCATGTATGCACGCATATTACGACACACACGATCACTGTTGTGATTAAAGAAGTCAAACCAAGCCATGACTCGATCTTGTGGATGGAAACGTTGCACCAACTGCTGAGCAACATCTTCGACATTTCCGATGAGAGCGTTTTGTGCAGCATTTTGGACCTTGTTCGGATCAATTGTTCCTTCAAGGGCATTCCAATAAGCGCTGAGAGATGTCTCTGCTTCATTTTGTGCAGCCAATCGTTGCTCATCAGGAGTCAATCCACTCTCGTCATTAAGGAAAACAAAACTGGTCCGAGGCATATCAGAACGCTTCCATTCACCACCATCTGTATGGAAGCATTGACGCATGCGATCATGCGTTGCATCAATGACTGCAGATTGGGTAATGGAGAGGTTAAACACACGTACTGGGAGATATTTATTGACAAAAACTTGTGCTTTAGGGTCATGTGTTCCCGCCACTAATACCAATTGATTACGATCGAATTCGTTAGGAACGATTCGAATATCTTCGAATACATATCTTCGATCGATGGTAATCGAATCATCTGATGCTCCATGTGCGTGTTGTACTTTCTCCCAGTCCTCATCACTACGGAAATTATCACGAGTAAGAACCGTTGAGCGAATATCGTTGGAATGAATCACATCGCCTCTGAGTAGCCTGAGAAAGATTTCACTTGCTTCGAGGAAGATCTGACCACGCAGGGCTGGCCAAGCCGCTTCTTCGGTTGGAGTTCGTGGAACAATTCCATATGGCCGAGCCATGAACTCAAATCGTCCTGCTGAAAATCCCACATGCAGCTTTCTCTTGTCGCCTTTAGCACCGAGAAGTGTCAATGTATTGGCAATACGTTCGGCTTGGGCAATCGGTCCACCCGAGGCAAGAAGAGAAACAACTGCACTGCCGATCTCGATTGAATTGGTCTGTCCAAAGGATTCCAATGCTAATTGTGGGAAGTCCGTACACAGCCCAACCTCACCTTTCCAGTGAGGAACAACAGGTTTGCTGTTTGATTTCTGGGTCTCCGTCGAGAGGTGGGCTTGTGCAATCCAGCCCACACCAAAGCCAAGTTCATCGGCGAGTTTGAGTTGTTGGAAGTAGTTTTTCAGCATCGTCTGCTCGGAAGGAATGTGCCCTTCATGGTCAGGTGTCTGACTTATGGAGAAGAAAATATCGTGTTCCATACGTCTCACCTGTTCTTGCCACTAAATGAAAGGACATAACCCGTTCGACGCTCATCTGACCTATTTCTCAATGTTCGTCAAAGCGTGTAACCGCTTTTTCAAGAGAGCAGGTGTTTCGATTCCAAGTTGCATAAACAAATGCATTGTATCTGAAAGAAGAAGAAGCGCATCATCAAAGCGAGTCTCTATTTCTGCAAGGTCAGCTAACCCCCAACTTGCAACAAGATGGCCTGCAGGATGTTCCATCGATTTAGCGATATCAAGACTCTCTTGATACATTTCAGAAGCGGTTGCAAGTTCGCCGAGGCTGGCCTGGGCATGTGCTACATCTGCCATTGCTTCCATCTGGAGAACATCATTTTGGTTGTTTACAGCAAGTTCTAGTCGTCGAGTATCATGAATAATGGCTGTCTCCCAATCCTCATTTGCTCGTGAGCAACGAGAGAGTACGGCCAATCCGAAGATGATCCCTTCCTTATCATCTAACTTCTCTCTTAATGTAAGTGAGCGGCGAACAGAAGTCTGTGCTCCATCGATATCATCACTGGACAGAAGCATGAGCGCGTGATGATGAAGGACTGCGGCAGCAAGGGCATCACCGTTTTCAATCGACTCTGATGTGAACGCAAGTTCAGCTACATCATCGATTGAACCTTGATTTCGCTTCAACATTTCAAAACGCGCCCATCCTTTCTCGACATCATCTTTCGCAACAACACCTGCATGTTCGACTAATCTCTCGAGAAGATCGTAATCCCCGATGGATTCAACAAGGGGAAGAATTCCAAGTGCAAGGGAGGTGTTGATGGTTTCCATGGCACCTCCTTGGGTCAGCATTGATACAATTTCTTGTGCTTGTTCTTGAGTAATCTCTTCTGCCATGATGTCGCCATAATCAACCGCGTCAAGAACCTATGGATTCTGCTGAGGAAGGGCTGTATATTGATAATGTAGAATTGTTTCAACTCACTATGGGTCGTTTCGACGGAGCACTTCAAGGGGTAATGTTAGTCACCCTATTGCTTCTGTTTCCAATCACGATTCAACTCTTGGTTCAACAAGATGAGAGTCCATTATGGCGAACTGTCATCGTCGAAATCGAATCCGAACAAGAAGACAATGGAACGGATGCACGTGCTGAATCATTGTCTCGAGAAGATGTTGCTCGTATTGCAACCTTCAACATCAAAGTATTCGGAGAAACAAAGATGGGGAAGGCAGAGGTTGTGGCAGAATTAGTCGAAATTGTTCATCGTTTCGACATGGTAGTCGTACAAGAAATCAAAGACATTGATTCAACAGTCCCCTATGACTTCCTCGACGCAATTAATCAATATGGAAACGAGACCTACGCAATGGTTCTGAGTGAACGATCTGGACTTCAAGAAGACGATAGTGGAAGTCAAGAACAATATGCATTTTATTACCGAGAGTCTGTCTTTGTCCCAAATGAATCATGGCTACACAATGATTCAGCAGATGATTCCTTCCAGCGTGAACCCTTCATTGCGAACTTTGGAATGATGAATCTAAACAACTCCATCACTGAAAATATGACCTTCATTACAGTTCATACTAAGCCTACTGAGGCTGTGAATGAAACCTCAGCATTGCATGATGTTGTTGAAACATATTTGGAGAATCGTACGCAAGAGCACATCATTTTGCTTGGAGATTTCAATGCCGACTGCAGTTATGCATCAACATATGAATTGAATCAACTTTCCCTTCGCCAGCCACAATATCTGTGGGTCGTACCAGATTCTGCAGACACAGCGTATTCCTCAAGCAGCCACTGTGCATATGATCGAGTTGTGATGACCGGCGATATCGATGGCCGATTCTTTGGTCGCTGGGGTGTTGATAGAGACATGTCAGGTTCGAACGTTTCAGATCATTACCCCGTTTGGTTCGATTTAGACCGCATCGATTAAGATGGGAATAGAATGCATCGAATTGCTTCAATTCCTGCACGTATCAACATCATCGGCGAACATACTGATTACGCAGGAGGACTCTCTTTTGCATTTGCAGCACAAAAGCGATAAAAATTCACTGGAGGCGAGACCAAGAACCATCCGAACCAACGTCCCATTGTTGCAATTCAGTGCTCGCATCAACATACCATCCTGTTTCTCCTTGATTGGTTCCAGGTGCTGCTTGCATAACGCCAATTTGTGTAGCCTTGACTGCAAGTTCTTCTCTTAGAGAATCTTCAATTTCTGGGCCTGCATCTGTGGAGACCATAGGTTGAGGCGTCTTTGATTCAGTTTCTGGTGAAGCAATCGATTCAGGAGAGGTGTCATCATCTTCGATGTCCTCATCTTCAGATTCATATTCATCATCGTATTCATCCCACTCTTCTTCTTTGGAATGGCCTCGACGAATCAAAACGATGAGTACTGCAAAAATCATCACCAAAAAGACAAGACCAATGGACATCGCCGTATTTGTTGAACCAAGAGCACCACCCAAAAGCACTGACTCTACATCGTAAAATTGCTGAGAAATTAGACCGCTCCATGCGACAGTGCAGGAACGATCAGTACCTGCTTCTTCGAGTTCAATTTCCCATGTATCTGATTTCACGTGACTGGATTTTCCAGATGAACATGTGATACTGGTTTGGTCAGGAACGACCTCAACTCGATTTCCTTGGCTGTCCTCTGCCCAAACCATAAGCAACGTGACTTCCCCTTGGCTGAAAGATTCGTTACTTACGGATGTAAGAACACGGACGGGGTCGCCAGGAAGAATTGTCAAGGGCAAGACGATTGAAGCATTTCCTTGTTGGAGTTCAATCTCATACATTCCAGAAGTCACTCCATCGAGTTGCCAATAGCCACGTCCTGTGGCAGAAGGTTCGATGGAAACAAATCCAGATTCCATCAGCAGAACAGATTCTGCTGGAGCTACGTTTCCGTGTACGTCAACAATCTCTACGTAAAGATCACTAGGAACCCCCGCTTTAATTGTCAGAGATTCTCCAGCATCTGTTGACAGTGTATTCTCAGAACCTGTCACAACATTGATTCGAACTGCAGCAAATACGCCATCAGCATTTGCTCGAATTTCGTGTTCGCCAACCTGAGTGGGATACCATTTGCCATTCGACATGAGTAAATCGAGTGTCGAATCAACGCCATCTATGGTCCAGTTAACCGCAACAAATGAGATTGTGTTGCCATAAGAATCAGTGAATTGGGGATCTAATTGCAGATAGGAATCAGCAGGGATCTCAGTTCCTGAGTCTGGTAGAAGGATAAATGCCAACCTACCTGGTTCAACCATTTCTTGATACTCGCATTGATGTAAAACACCTGTTGAGTTATCGAAATATGTTGCTGAGAACCGAATATTCTCAGTTAATTTAGGAGTAAATGTAGCGTAAGAAGAGAAGATTTCTACAGTCGATTGATCGTTACTCGTCTTGTTGAGCGTCCCGTTTACTTGCCACACATTTCCAAATGCATCTGTTGCTTCATGGACCAAAGCCACTTGAGAGCCAGCTGATAATCGAGGTAAACTTGCTATAAGTTGAGTAGAAACTGCAGCACCATGATTGACCGATACTTCCTTTGAAGCAGCGACATCTGAATCGACAACTTCCATTGTGAATGAGCCAACCTTTCCAGGAGTCCAATGCACTTCCTCGCCTACTTGAGCTACTGCACCATTACCAACGCTCCAGTTTCCAATTGGAACAGGAACTGGAGAGGTATAACCAGATGAGTCGGTTCGAACAGCCTCTAAACGATACACTTCTCCAGATTGGTATGACGCCTGTTCTGGTACAATTTGAATCGATACAATTGCAGCATCTGCTGGAATGACACGAATGGTTCCATTACCAAATACAGATCCTGCACGGACGCTAATGTTCCAAATTCCTGGTGCAGATGCAAAGAAGAAACCTTGGGTTGTTATGCTGCCATTCTCTGCAGTCCATGCTTTCATTCCTGCAAGAGTATCATTCATTTCTTGACTAAATGAGTCAACCAATGATGGACTGAGTTGAACTCCGAATCCACTTCGAATCACAAGATTTTCTTCGAAGATAAATTCGTATGGATCTCCTGCAATCGCTTCCATTGTCACCTGCTGTTCCATTTGATCAAAACGAGCAACTACTTCGTAGAGGCCGAGTGTTGGAGGCGTCCAAAGGGGCTGTCCTTGACCAACATATTCTCCATTCACGCTCCATACAACACCTTGTCCTGTTCGAGGATTACCATGGGAATCCAGAAGGTTTGCTTGGAGTTGATATGGCTGTTTAGCTTGTGGAGAATTCGTCGTATTAATTTCAATTGACTGTCCCCAACCTGCCTCAACGGTCACAACAACAGTATCGTTGAATCCTGCATGTTCGGCCCGAAGGGTCACTTGACCTGCAGACCATGGGAAGAAAAGACCGCCTGCTTCGACGGTACCATTTGTTGAAAACCACATGATCTCGCCTTCAACAACGTTGTTCAATGCATCATAGATGGAGGCATCCAATTGTAGAACACCATCCGAAGAGATCGAAGTTGAAGGTGTCGTGATAACAACTTGCGCAGCAGGACCTGCTGCTGCAACAGGAAGACTCGTAAATGGAACGAACATCAACAGAATGCACAAAAGCAATGCAGACTGTTTCGAACTCATAGAATCACCTAATCTTCCCAAACAACCCAATCGGTTTGACCGGATTCTCGGTAATACCATGTCTCATCTTCATTTTGAGCCCATTCAGTTCCATCGTCATCAACTCGATGTTCAACCATCCAACTTGTATCTTCTTTCTCTTCAGCTTCTGGAGGAGGACTTGATGGTCCTGGGCCACTTGGGCCAGTTCCAGGAGCAGGACCACTCGGACCAGTTCCTGGTGCAGGACCGCTCGGGCCTTTCCCAGGAGCAGGGCCACTCGGACCACGTGCTGCTGGAGTTGAGTCTTCTTCGTCTTCGTCGTAGTCATCATCCCAATCGTCATCGTCTCTCCCTGAACGGAGAGCCATGACCAAGAGAACAAGTAAAACAACAGCGATTAAGCCTATCAGAACGGCTCCTACGTAGTACAAAGCGCCACCTGCTGCAAAGAATCCACCAAAGGTTCCGGTAACCTCGATTTCAAGATTTTCACTGACTTGTCCAGCTGTAACTGTAATTGTTTGAGGGCCACTATCAAGCGTTGTTACTCTCCATTGACCTGGTCCAAGTTCTTTGACAGTTCCACGGCCAGTTGAATCAACACGTGCACTGCTTGGCACAGGGATTGGATTGTAGAACATGTCCTTTGCTTCAACTGTCACATCAATCGATGCTTGCTGGTCTACAGTTGTTGCAGATAAGACAACCTCGAGATAGGCAACGACCATTTGCGGCTGTATTGAAAGTTCAAAGGTATTTGTTGCACCTGGAGTGGAGTAAACCATCACGTGCTCGCCAGCAACGGATGCTTGGTAGGTGTAAGCACCAATATTAGCACGAGGAACGATACGAGAAGAAGTGGTTCCATCTTCAGTCCATTCAACGTCCTGCGGGAAGGTGTTGCCATCAGCATCGGTACCTGTAATGTCAATGTCAATCGATTCCCCTGCATCTTCGCTCAACGTATCAAGAGCGTGATCAAGAGAGACTGCAATACCATGGGACACTGAAATGTCAACTTGTTTCGAATAATTGAATCCATCTGCATTAACAACGAATGCAGAAATTCTGTAGGATCCGACTGTTGTTGCTTCCCAATGATAAGCATCAGCTTCGAACGTTGAAGTCATGTCAATAACAGAACCAGAATTCAAATCTTCGAATAACCAAGTAAGTCTTGAAGAATCGAGAGCATTCAAATCTCCATCGCTCAGACTTACAGAGAAATCCACGTACTGATCAGCACTGATATTGTATACGGTTCCAGAATCACCCGTAGATGTAATAGAATTCATGGTAAATATCTGCAAGATACCCTCTGTGACAGTCGCCGATATAGATTCGCTAAAGACAACACCTCCAGAGGTGTACTCTGCATAGATCATGTATGGTATTTCAGAGGCTAATTGAGGCATGAACTCGGTCTCATCAGAGAGCGTGTACAACAAAACAGATTGGTCAGTCCAACTTGGATGAGCCATGGTCCAATTTACATCGATTGTCCATCGGTTTCCTTTCGCATCTGTTGCCTTTGCTTTCACTTGTAAGGTTTCATCAGCGGTTAAACTGTAGGATTGATCATTCGCATCAGCCGATTCAACAATCAGTGTCATACCAGTCATTACGCCCTTTGTGACGTTGACTGTAATTGAGGTTGAAATTGATTCATACTGAGCAGTGATTATTCGACCCCCGAGACCAGTTGGAATCCATTGTACCGGGTGATTGAATGTGACGTTTACAGCCCCATCACTCACAAAGGTCCAATTTGCTAACGGCAAGGAAACTGGTAGCCTGTTTCCTTGAATGTCGATTCTTGTAGTATTCATGAAGATGATTTCATCGGCTGTTAAGTCCCATGCTGATGGAATAATTTCAAGCGAATCCATGGCTCCATGCCCTGTTGTAATGGTGATTGAATCCGACAATCCAATTCCAGATGTCAAAGAGAATTGCCATGTACCGACGTGGTCGGCAAAGTACATGCCGGTTGCTTCGCTGAAAATTCCATCCGTTACGGAATAGGTAAGTGCACCTGCTTGAGCCAGTGGAATAGTGTTTCCAAATTGGTCGTACAAAGTGGTGGTGATTTCACATTCAGTTCCCGCTGGAGTAACTCCATCACAGCCTGTGAGAACAACGCTTGAAGGTGCACCGAGTTCAACTTGAACGTTAACAATCACAGTGATTGTTGTCCATGTGACGGAAACGGTTTGACCACCAACAGTGTAAGGTTGGAATTCATCGCCAAAGGTACCTGTCATGGATCCGTTACTTGGTGTAAAGGAGATGCTTTCTCCGGAAACGACATTGCCGAATTGGTCAACAACATCTGCAGTTAGTTGAAGTGTTTCATCCGCAGTAATGGTCGCAGTAAGAGGAGTTACAATCAAGTTAACCGGAGCGCCTGGTGTTACTGTAATTGTTTCATCTGCACAGATGACACCAAAGCAAGCGGTGATGGTGTGTACTCCAGCTGTGGAGGGAGTATATACTCCCGTAGAGACATCAATTTGGCCGCTGGAAGCAGACCAAACAATCGGTACAGTTGCAACAAGTGAGTTGTAATCAAATGTCGAAGCACTGAATGTTACTGATGTATCTGCATCAGTAGTTGTTGCAGTTGGAGAAATTGTTACCGAATCAATGTCAGTGTAGTTCATTTGCATGAGCGGTCTTTCACTGCTGGTTGAATCGCTGTTATCTGCAAATTCAACCGTCATCCATCCCTGATTGACGGTTGCGATAATGACCCATCCATGCGCCCCATCAATGAAGAGAGAGCGATGTCCTAGGCTCATCTGAACCCATTGACTGGTCGCTTGAGAATTGCTGACATAGAATGTATCCAGTGGTGTTGAATCATAATCCACACCAGGTTGGAGACCAGGAGCGCCCCAGTTTGCAGAACCTGTTCCGTTCCATGTCACTGAAGTTTCACCCCAGCCAGTCGTGAGTACTTTGTGAACTGAGAGCGTCATGCCTGTTGCACCTGCACCGAAGTCAAGATCGGTGAGATACAAACTCAAGTCGACGGAATGAACATTCATGTTTGGATTAAATGGTACTTGTCCGAAATCAGTAGAGACGAGCAATCGATACTCATTTTGACCTGAATCGATACCGATGAGGGATGAATCGCCATCCAAGTTGGCATCTGCAGATCCACTGTACACAGAAGCATCTTCCACGTTGGTATGAGCCATTTCTTGAATTTCGTTTCCAGTTTGGAATTCATAGGTCCATGTATGATCGAAATTATCCTGTGTCGTTGGATCTCCGATACCTACAATCCATCGGGAGGAAGATGGACCCGGGATTGAACCATTGACTGCCTGAACCCACCACTCAAAGGTTGACCCTGGAGAGAGAGAACTGCCGAAAACAAAGTTTGTTCCTGTGATTTGACTTGAAATTCCAGACTTGAAATTGTATTGCCCAGAAGAATTACGGATGGTAACTATGTATCCTGTCGCTCCAGTAACTGCATTCCATGAAAGGGTTGGCTTGTCCAATGATTCGAGCAGAGTTGTTGTTGTATTGTACAACACAGTACCGTCTGCAGGTGAGAGAAGGACTGGTTGTGACGGTGGGACAACACCTGCAATGTTATCGACATAATCGACACGAAGAACAGGACGCAATGTTGTAGAAGAAGACTCACCTGAGTGGAACGAATGCAAACTACTTGCGGTTCCCACAGCTGTTAGTTTAATGGTCATTGAAAGATTTCCATTGGCAATGTTTGATTGAGCCAGAGAAGTAATATCCCATTCCAACCAGCCATTTGGTGGCGTTACTGGTAGAGTAGAACGTGTTACTTCTGTCGCATTGCATGTTGGAGATTGCAATGCTGTGACAGAACCTTCATTGAATGTTGAACAAGCATGAGCACTTACTGTCAATGGAGAGACACCTGTTACTTGTGTTCGATACATTCGCAGCATTACAGAGGTTGGAGTGATTGCACTTGGCCATGGCATCTGTGACAGATCATATTCGATGTACACTTCATGATCACCAGAGGTACCAGAACCAAGCAGTAGTGAAGCACTTGATCCGTAGTTCGTGTTAAACGATGACGATGAAGTATAGGTGTCAGGAGCAGCAGGAAGTAAACCTGTGCTTGTGAAAATCGACCCACTTGACAGGTTTACGGTATGGTTTCCTGCACCGTCATCGTAACCTTGTGCATCAGGAATACGGTATTTGTTCACTTGAGAATATTCTCCAATTCTGTAGTAATCTTCAATCGATTGGTAGGACAAGACGCGCCAATATTGCCAATCATCTCCTGATGTTACATTTGTACTTGTAAGTGTGGTGGTTGATGAATCCCAAGTGAGGTTTGACTCGCTGAGAGAAGTGACGTCAGTTGATAATACGCAATCACGATTGTAAATCATTCGAGCATCAGATGCAGAACAAATCTGGAAACCTGTTTCGTTTGAAGAAGGTGGTGTCCATGAATGGTTTACATGATCGACTCCAGTTGGACGAGGAGCGGACATGTTCCATAGAGTCGAACTATCGACAGGAAGGAGATTTGTTGGAGTTGAAGCAACGTATGGATTCGTTGCTCGATACGTCAAGTTCAGACTTGGACGCAAACTTGTGGAGGATTCATCACTTGAGAAGAAATCAATTCTACCATCGACACTGCTGAAATTCTCTTCGGGTTGAACAAGAATGTGAATTGTGTTCACTCCCTGAGCAAGAGCTTGTTGAATTACTTCCGTGATATTTCCAAAGATAATTGAATCATCTGAGTCAACAAGACCTGCCCCGTTCATTGGAACAGAAGTATCGGATGAATGGTAAGCTCCTGGAGCATTCCAAGTCGTTGAACTTGTCGCATTATTCCAGTTTGCATTTCCATCGAATGACGTGAGAACCTTGGAGTGGCTAGCCCATACTTCTCCGTTCGAACCTGATTCTGTGGTAAGGTAGAGTTCAGCAGACATAACTTCAAAGGAATTCCCAAGCGGTAGTTTCGAGATATCTATTGAGAAGAGAACCGAAGAACGAGCTGATGTACTGGTTGTGAAGGAGGAACGGCCGATACTGAGAACGCTATCACCTGAAAGATCTCGATTTGGAGAACCCGAATCGAGTCCAATGTCTTGGATGAACCCAGATGGCTCGTTGAGAGATGGCAAGAAGCCTCCTTCAGTAATGTTGAGGTATCCCCATGTACTGTTAATCTCTTGACCAATGTCATGAGGAATGTGGAATACTGAACTGGTGGAACGTGGACCGAGCATGCTGTTGTTTACAGGTTGAACGAACCATCGAACACTTTGATTTGTATCGAGATCAGTTGAAGGTTCGAATGTCATATTTTGTACGTCGAACATACTTGGCTGCACTCTTGAGTCATATGTTGTGAAGCCTTCCATGATGTCAGAAGCATCATTTTGGAGGAAGACTTTCCAATCATCAATATTCGCAGAATTGGAATGAGTCCAACTCAAAACAGGACGTGTATCTGGTTCTGGTACGTGTGTAGAAAGATCCCACATCATATCCCCATCTGCAGGCATGAAGTTTGCACCAGCCACTGTTGGAATTGGTGAAGTTCCTTCGGTCCAAGTGAGGTTTAGCCATGGACGTTGAGTGGAAAGTCCTTCTGTGGTTGCAAATGTAATCAACGAGTCAGATGAGTCACTGGTCATCAAAGCAATCGAAAGGTAAGATTCACCGTTTGCGAGTGCTGCTTGTACAAGTTCAGTAACATCCCAATCCATCCAATCAGCACTTGCTGAAGTACTCAAATCGCTTAGTTGACCAACATCGTTTCCAATGGAACGACCTCCGTCCAAAGTCCATTGATTAAGACCGTCATAGGTTGAATTGTTGAGATCTGTTGTCCATGTTTGCAGTACCGGTCGAACTGCAATTTCCGTATTCGAATCCGAACCTGCAAGAGCCCACAGATTCAATTCTGCGTTTGTCACACGAGCATTCGAAGGCGAAGGGATTTGATCGAGTGGTATCTTTAGAAGCGCAGTCGACTGATAACCACTGCCAAGTTCTCCAACCTTCATTGAAGTGGATGTCGAGTGGTTTTGTTGCCCTTCTATGCCGCCTTCAGCCAACCATGTATCGATGAAATGTGGAAGGCCCAAATCTGGCATTGCTTCCTCGTGTCGAATCTCAACTGCCGCACTGGTCGAAGAAAGGTTCCATGTCGTGATCGATGGGATGTTGAAGTTGAAGGCTTGTGACCAATTTCCAAGTTGGTTTGTCGTAGAAATTGTTCGTACACGCCAGTACCATGTTTCACCAACTGTCAAATCGTTTTGAGGAGTAAATGACTTAGCATTCATATCGAAACCAGAATTCGACCATGAAGTCTCTATACTCATTTCATTGCTGTCAAAGGTGTCTGTTGTATCGGTCTGGACCGCATAACCGCCAACGCTGATTCCGCTGGAATGTGTCCAATTGAGCAATGGTCGAAGAACTGGTTCAGGGTTGATTCCAGGTTGAATACTCCAAGAACCATTCAATGGATTTACTGGAACTGGTTCAATCGGTATTGCGTTCGAACCTGGGACGTAGACGAAACTAAGTTCAGGACGTTTTGCATCAACTGCGCCTCCAGTGTGGAAAAGAGCATCTCGAATTTGACCAGAGCCAGCGCCAAGAATACCGAGAATAAAGTCTGCAGAGTGGTTGTTTCTCATGGCATTTTGCATTGCAAGTGTAACGTTCCAATTTACAGATGAACTGGAAGTATAACCGCTGCCAATTGTCACTGAATCAAGCAATGAGGATCGTTCAGAGCCCTTTGCTCCAACCATGCCCCATGCGTTTGTTCCGTCGTATGTTGCCCATGTGGCGTCGTTTTCAGTCCAATTGTGTTTATTGCTTTCCCAAGCACCAACAACAGGGGAACCGAATGGGAAGTCGCTGAGATGGACTTCTAGATTCGCAGATTCTACAGCGTAACCGGTTGGTAGCAAGGTGCTTGAAAGATCACATCCAAACAAAATTGTTGTTTCGGAAGGAATCGTATTGTACGAGACTTGGAGTTCACTTTCCTGTCCATAGTTTGATGTTGGCATACCAGAATCAATGTATGTGTCAGCACAAGCAGGATAGAGCCCATCAGAACTTGCATTTCCTTGCTTAAGTCTGAACTCATATCGGTCACCACCAAGCCATGTCGAATTCATATCGCTAATGAGGAATGAAGAGTAGGTCCAGTCACCATGACGTCCATCTGAATCGATGTGAAGCATTCTCCAATTGTACATGTGACCGGCTTCAAGACTGTCAGCACCTGTGAAAGAGAAGTCCCCGTCACCCGGTAGGAAATCCGAATCAACACGAGTGTCCACATAAGCAACACGATCATGGAATTGCCCGTCTGTTGACAATTCAAAAATCATATCATATGCACTCGATGTGCTAGCAGACCATGTCAATGAAGGAGTCGTATTTCCTGTAAAGTTGTGACCTGTTTGATTCCAAAGGGTTTCTCCATCATATGGAGAAGTTAGAGAAGGTGCAACGGTCACCGGCGTGCCCCATTCATATTTGATGTAGAGATATGGTTTGTCAGATTCAAAAGTTGCATCGGAAGAATAGAAGGTTACAGAATTAATTCCAGCATTTGCAGAATAAGCTCCATTTTCTGAGCGCGTTGTTATTGCCAAATCGATAACACCGGTATTCCCGTCATCCATATGTTGTTGCAATTCCGAGGTTAAATCAAACGAAAAGTCATCACTGATCTGCGAACCCAAAACACCAGTATCGCTCGTATAACCAAGCAAACCTCTGCCTCCGTCACTCCACAATTGAGTGGTTTTCATTCGCAGCCATGTAAGTTCATCTTCAATCCATGAACCATCATTATTCATTTCATGTAATGCCAATGTGGCCGAACCACTCGAGGTTGAGCGAGTTAGATTCAATGAAGCATCAAGAATTGTTGCATTCGAGTGCATTCCGAGTGCATCGAATGCCAATCTGAAATGAGGAATTGTCTCTTTGTTTGAAGATAATTCCGCATCCAATGTAGTAGCGGAACCATAATTCGTATTCTTACTATTCTCATCTGCAACTGCATCTTGAATGAATGATAGTTCAGATGAAAGGTCGTCCACATCGATTGCGACTGTGGCAGTTCCATCCCCGTTATCGATAACGTCGTGTTCAGGGAGGAAGAACGAACCTGTTTCCCATGAACCGAGAATTCCTGTTGAATCCATTGAACGCATTCGATAATGCATGTAGGTTCCGTTTTCAAAAGCATCAGAGGAAGGGATGGCAAGGGAGCCTGTAGTTCCTGACAAGGTGAAGAAACCACTGTTAATATCTGAATTATAAAGCCAGGCATAATCGTCTTCAGAGCTCTTGAAACTTGAGTCAAGAGAAATCTGAACCTCAGCAAGAATACCGGAATATGTATTCCATGTCATTGAGGGTGTTAGGTCTGCTGAAAGGATGAAGTCGCCAGTCATCAATGGCGCACCATCAGAAACAAAATCAGGAGTCATTTGGCCCCCAGATCCTGCAGTTGTCGTCGAAGAGTCAACAATCATTACTGGCCTGTTTGCGGTATTCAGAGTTTCATTTAGTTCGCAGTCATATTGTGCTGCGTCTGTTGCGGAAATTACGAGGTCGAGGGAACTTTGGCTGGAAGCAACTGCCACCTGAGTCAAAGCAGTGACGTTGAGTTCAACTGTCGAAGAACCACCGCCAAGATTGAGTGGGGCTGTACGATGGAAGGGCTCCCATACACCACGATCGGATGAACCATCGACACCAGGTTGTGCCCATGCAAGTACTCCATTTTTCGAATTCCAAGTTGCACTTTCATTCCATGATACGTTGGTTGTTGCTGGATAAACCACCAACCCATCCGAAGCATCACTGCTGCTGCATACAAGATCGATTTGTGATGAATGAATGGTATCTGTTGATGCATAATTCAGAGGGAATGAAATCAAGATTCGCCCATCACTTGACCCTGAAACGCCAAGTAATCCAGTATCGTTACTGGAGAAATCGTTGTTTGGAAAATCTGAATCTATGTATGTGTCCGTTGTTGGATTGATATTCGAAGTAACATGGAAAACCGTTTGCTCCTCTTCAAGTTGTTCGACAGCAGGGAAGGCAGATGGAACGAAAAGATCAGCGAGTAAAAACATCACTACCATGATTATCGCTGCTGAAAGATTTTGGGAATTGGTCGTGGTTCTCATGGCGCTCGCTTCGGCTAAGATGCGGAAGGTTATGACTGATTCGCTCTACGCCCCCCATAGGGGGGCGGTGAATATTGTCGATTCAGATGCAACCGAACGTTGAAGGAGGCTCGGCAATCTCTTGATGTTATGAGCGAGTTATGGGTTGAGCGCCATCGGCCACAAAGTGTATCTGAAATTCGCGGACAAGCCTCCGTAGTAAGCCGATTAAAGGTCTATGCTGAACACAAAGAATTCCCACATTTACTCTTTGCAGGCCCACCAGGGACTGGAAAGACCACAGCAGCAATGGCTCTTACCAAAGACGTCTATGGTGAAAATTTCAGGGACAATTTACTCGAGATGAATGCGTCTGATGAAAGAGGTCTGGATAAAATACGCTCGAAAGTGAAACAATTTGCTCGTACACAGCCCTATGGCGATGCGAAATTCAAGATCATTTTCCTCGACGAATCTGATGCCCTAACCAACGACGCACAAGGGGCGCTTCGCAGAATAATGGAACAATATGCCGAGACATGTCGATTTATCCTCTCCTGCAATTATTCTTCAAAGGTCATCGAACCAATTCAATCACGTTGCGCAGTATTCCGTTTTCGCCCCCTTGCAGATTCTGATGTACTCGACCAAGTTAAGCATGTTGCGAAAGAAGAAAAGGTGACTCTCGAAGATGATGCTGCAGAGGCATTAGCTCGAATTGCACAAGGAGACTTACGAAGAGCGATTACTGCCTTGCAAGTATCTGCTGCAATCAGTGACACCATCTCTCGTTCGGTCGTCTACGAAACATCAGCAACAGCCCCTCCAGAGGCATTACATCAGTACATCATGGCATGTCGAGAAGATGGTTTTCATGTGGCACGAAGAAGACTTCAGGAACTCCTTGACCGATACGGTTTGGCAGGTACTGACTTTGTAGGTCAACTTCATCGTGAATTGTACGGTGTAGATTTTATCTCAGAAACTGATAAATTGGAGCTGACCGAAGTGATGGCAGAAGTCGATTATCGACTCGTGGAAGGTGGCGGTGAACGCATACAACTCGACGCTATGACCGCACGATTAGTATCGAAACTTAATTCCTGATTTCTTTCACTTTCACTTTCACATTCACTGTCGAAAGAAAGTAACAGTATCTTTGAGTTGACGCAAGGACATGAACCAATCAACACGACTCATGTTTGATGCCCTCTCGTGGACTCCTCTTGCGCCTCTTGTCCGAACATATCGAAGAAAGAAAGTCGAAACAATGACTGCTGAATTACGAGTGACAATCGAGATCGATTCGTTGTTCGAACGAATTCTAGAGAATCATTCTGATATGCTGTCCTGATCAAATGGAGAAGCATTAACGATTTCAAGAGTCCAAGAGTAGGTCTGAACATTTTCCCATGGATCTCCATCTTCGGTTATGACGACTGTGATCTTATGAGTTCCTTCTCCTAAATCAGTTCCCAAAAAGATTGCAAAGGGTTGGTCCTGATCTCCGTGAGGTGTTAGGTTCGGAGAGGTATCATTTGAACTCGAAGTTCCGTTTTTGATCGCCTCAAGGTTATCGATGTAATACGATGTATTCACCTCTGTTGTCGTAGGATCGGCTTGATATGTCCGAGTCACATTGACCGTCGCCCCATCAGAATTTTTGTTATCCATTAAACCGAACAAAAGCCAAGCATCTCCCTGAAGAGTTGTTGACCCGTTGGTGTGCCAAGTGAGCGTCGTTCCTTTGGTCGAAACATCAAACGGATATTCAATTTCTCCCTCTTGATCCGTGATGACAGTCCACGATTTTGCAAGTTCAGGAGCGGCAATATCCCCAAAGGGTGGATTGACAAGCAAAAATGACAATGCAAGGAATGTGAATGTGTGAAGGAAAGCAGCCTTAAACCAAGTACCACCGCCGTAATGCTCAACGAAGCTTTCTGGCATAACCGTGCGATGAAGTGTTGGAATAAGGAAAATACATGTTAATGGAAGAATATACAGTATCTTTGAGTTCTCAGGATCGGTGACTCCCATCAAGACATATCTCATCAACAGAGTAACGAGAAGAGCGAAACCTAAAACCAGCCACATTGAAGCCATATCTGCCTTCTCTTTTGCAACGTGTTTCACTGGGTCGAATGGTTCGATACCGAGGTTGCGACCAGTCCGACGCACCTTCTTTTCCTTACCATCTCCAGGCATCCGCTGTCGGCGCTCACCTTGCGCCGCCGTCATCGCTGTAGAGAGGTCGACCATACCCCTGCGGATGAGTGAAAGTGAATGAAGGATGCGGTCGGTTTCCTTCGATTTGAACCCGCATTATTCAAATGGGGGTTTTCGCAGGCGAGGTTAGGCCGGGGTGGCGTAGTTGGTAGCGCGTCGGACTCATAGGGCAGCCTGAAGGCGATCGTATGACGTGCAAACCCCCTTGTGGTGTCTGAGACATCCGAAGGTCGCGGGTTCGAGCCCCGCTCCCGGCACCACCATCGTAGCGTTGAAGGGCTTGGCTGTGCAGCAAGCATCATGGCTGAAGCACCTTCTGTAGGGTCTAGGGTAAAACTACGACTCGAAACACTCTCTGGAGATACCGTTGTTGAAGGCGTAATTTTACCCTCTGCTGTTGAGCAACACGTGACTGTAAAGTTACCAAATGGCTACAACCTAAGCCATCCACTCAATCAAACTCACGTGATTGAATCCGTTGAAAAAGAGGCTTCGACTTCATCACAGTCGCCTCAACCGGCTCACAATCTAGACCTTCCATCCGTTCGCATCATCCACACAGGAGGAACCATTGCTTCCAAGGTGGATTACGTCACTGGAGCAGTTACTGCTCAGTTCGAACCGTCTGAATTAGTTCATCATGTTCCTGAATTGCAACAAATTGCAAACATAGATACACACAAAATTGGGAACATGTTCAGCGAGGACATCCGTCCAATCCACTGGAATCAAATCATCGACGCTACTGAAAAAGCATTCCAACAAGGCTGTGACGGTGTCGTCGTCACCCATGGAACGGACACACTTCACATCTCATCTTCCGCAGTTGCATTCGCATGGTGTGGGGAAGGAAACAAAGCACCTGGACGAATTGCCTTCGTTGGTTCTCAACGATCGAGCGACCGTGCTTCATCCGATGCAGCACAGAACCTCATCGCTGCTGTGACTTGGGCTGCTCAAGGCCCAACTCCAAATGGAAACCTCTCCGATTGTGTTGTCGTGGCAATGCATCGTACAAGTGATGATGGAGCATGTTCGATTCATGCTGCAACAGGAGTTCGAAAACTTCACTCAAGTCGTCGAGATGCGTTTAGACCAGTAAACACTCAGCCTCTGGCTACTGTAACAATCGATGAAAGCACGATTAAGATTCATCTCAGTGAACACTACGAGAACAACAGAACACAATACTCCGAACGAGGAATTACAACAACTGCATCTCGATTCAATGCAGACCTCTCTATTCGACAATTCGTGTCTGGACCATGGCTCCTTTCTGCAGAAATTAACGAAGCTGTCGAGTCAAAGGTGGATGCATTGGTCCTTCATGGAACGGGCCTAGGCCACGCACCAATCGAAAATCCAAACGAAGATGCGCCTCAGAACCTTGAATTGCGAACTTCACTGCAAAAGGCAATTGACAACAATATACCAGTCTTGATTGTCAACCAATGTATCCATGGACCAGTTGATATGAACGTATACTCAAAAGGAAGAATTCAACAGGAAATGGGGATCCTTGGCCATGGAATTACAACATCACCTGAAGCTGCAATAGTAAAGTTACATTATGCTCTTTCAACCAACAAAGATGTCAACGATATTTTCACCTCAAATCTCTTCGGCGAAGAAGTCAATCAGATAAGAGACTAAGCGATTCGATGAAGAACCTCTTCGACCCTCAACTGTTCATGGCGACTCCTACTGGCGACCCTGTTAGCGAACTTCGCTCACGTCGAGAGAGAGCCCGCTTAGGCGGCGGATTGAAGGCGCAGGAAGCCATTCGAGTCGGTGGAAGAGGCACTGCTAGAGACCGAATTGGGATGCTTTTAGATCCCGATTCATTTATCGAAGTTGATACATTTGTCACGCATCGAACAACGGACCACAATATGTTCCTACACGAAACCCTTGGAGACGGAGTTGTCACTGGACATGGAACCATCGATGGCCGCAGAGTCCATTGCTTTGCTCAAGACTTCAGTGTTCACGGCGGTTCAATGGGCGAAATGCATGCAAAAAAGATTGCTAAAGTCGTTGAAATGGCTGAACGAACAAAGACACCGCTCGTCTGTGTGTGGGATGGTGGAGGCCAGCGTGCTCATGATGGGCTCGATGCACTCGCAGGAACAGGAGAACTCCTCGACCGACTCGTACAATGCAGTGGCCGGATCCCTGTCGTCAGTCTCGTCCTAGGACCTGTTGTCGGTGTCTCCGCTTTAGCAGCAAGTCTCTCAGATTTCACAATCCTTGGAGAAGAGCACGGCCAGTTGTTCCTATCCTCTCCACTAGAAACACCTGAAGTACAACAAGGAGAAGTCGATGCCGCTGGACTTGGAGGGGCATCACTTCATGCTTCCCGCTCAGGAATTGCTTGTTTAGTAGCCGATGACGAAGAAGACGCATGTTTCCTTGTTCAAGAGATTCTATCGTATCTCCCAGACCACAACAACGCAGAACCTCCATTCGTCGCAACTGAAGATCCAATCACTCGCCTCAATGAAGAATTGGAAACACTCGTCCCAGACAATCCAAATCGCCCATATGACATGGTGAAAGTTGTTGAAGAAGTTGTAGACGATGGAGAATTCTTGGAACTCTTCACGAATTATGCTGAAAATATCATCATTGGATTTGCTCGACTCAATGGACGCACAATCGGCGTGGTTGGCAATCAACCCAATGTTCTTGCAGGCTGCCTCGACATTGATGCATCGATTAAGGCCGCTCGGTTCATTCGTTTGTGTGATGCATTCAACATCCCTCTGGTTACATTCGAAGATGTTCCTGGATTCCTTCCAGGTGTTGTTCAAGAGTGGGGTGGAATCATTCGACATGGAGCAAAACTCCTCTTCGCCTATGCTGAAGCAACGGTTCCCAAACTCACCCTCATTACAAGAAAAGCGTACGGTGGGGCATACTTGGCAATGTCATGCAAGCACTTACAGAGCGATTACAATGTTGCTTGGCCAACTGCTGAACTTGCAGTAATGGGAGCTGAAGGTGCGGTTAACATCATTCATCGAAGGGAGATCAACGCTGTCGAACCAGAGCAACAAGAAGATGTTCGTCTTCGACTCGTTGATGAATACAAAGCCAAATTCGGAGACCCATATGTCGCTGCAAGAAATGGTTGGCTAGACGATGTCATTGAACCTTCAGAAAGCAGATTGCGTCTTAGTAGAGCATTGAATATTCTACGCTCAAAGCGAGAATGGAGCCCGCCTAAAAAGCACGGCAACATCCCTCTATGATTCGTTTATTTTTCGTTCTGCACGAGCCAATAAGCCACCGGATTGATCTTCAGGCTCTGGTTGCTGAGGAGGCTTTCGAACCTGCAACAACATCCATCCAACAAGTGCAAGAAGTGGCACGATGAAAATTGCTGCAATGAGTGTCGAACTACCACTCGATGTGTCATCAGAATCAGATGAAGGCGTCTCCGGCTCGACGGGAACCGTGTACTGGACGCGCATTGAAACATCTGCGAATGCTGAATCTCTTGCAATGATGTCAAACTGTAATACCGCCCCTTCAACCTGTTCAGTCGTAAAGGTTTGAGAACATAAGCCAGAGGAATCACAATCCATCATCCCACTTTGAAGAACCCCATTGAGGTTGACAATGACATCCATTTGTGAATCAGGATCTGTATCGCTCCAACGCCATTGTAACATGAGCGTGTCATCAGATGTTTTTGTGATTGACCCATTTGATAGAATTGGGCGATCAGGTTCGGGAGTAATCGTCAAGGTAATTCTCTTTTCAAAGACAACATCTCCATCCGTGACATTAAGCCACCAGCCGTTGTCAATTCCGTTCATGTCAATCAACGCAGAAACAAGTAATTCTTGACCTGAAATAGCCATTTGTGACTTTGTTGAATCTTCAGATTCTAATTCCCAAACCAAGGCGTCTCCGTCAGCATCTACTGCAAAATCAAGGAGGCTCAAAAGGAGAGTACCCTCCTCTTCAAGTGTAATCTCCCATGCTGATTCGGTTACATCAAACGCATCATTCATCGCGTTCACTCTGAATGGAACGTCAATTGAAAGAGGCGTATTGAAACCATCTGATGCAGTTAGCGTGAATACTTCTGCACCGTTTGCATTGGGAATAGGAGTAAATCGAATCGTGTCATTAGAGGGTTCAACAAACCAAGCGAGCAACTCTCCTTCTCCTTGTGACAATCCATTAATCTCCATTGACAATGGAGCCCCTTCGGGGTCTGAAATGTATTGAGAAGCATTGAACCAAACAGCCGGGCTATCTTCGTCAACCACTTGTTGCCCCACCGTAGAGATCTGAATAAGTGGGTCATTGATTGGAAGGATACTGCCATTCAATGTGACATTCAAAATGTCAAGTATAGCACCACCTGCTTTCAGTTCCAATGCGATTTTCGTCGTCCCTTCCCATTCTTCATCAAGTGAATGTGTAAGTGTGAACCCTAACAAATCTGCATCGATAATGACGTTAAAATGTGATTCGTTATCGAGAAGTGTGGCATTGATAATTTCAATTGGCTGCCCATCCGGATCAATTGCAATCTCGGAAGAATCAAGATGAACATATCCTCGTTGGGGAACGAGAAGTTCTGGGTGAGGATCAATCAAGCCGATTGGGTCGTTTGTTCTGTTAAAGTCGAATGTGATGAATCCTGAACCACCTTCTACAAAGACCTTCAATTTGATTTGGTGAGCACCTGGTGAAACACCACCCATTGGCACTACACATCGAGCCTCATCGTTGTTGATGATACCTGAAAAAACCGTTGAATTGTCAAGCATACACTCTGTCGTAACCGTCCAATTCGAAGGAATATCATCGTATTGATCACCGTTACGCATAGACCACGATGCTACGAAAACAGCATCATCTGTTGGACCAAACAACGTCCCATTCAAACTGATAGGCGTTGAAAGAGGAATGAGTTGTGCTTCATCGAAGTCTTCATCGACATACCCATTTGAATCGGTCACTGTATCAACATCGTTCGGTCGGTTGAAAGCCTCACGGAAGGATGAGTGATCTCCACGCAATGTTAAGTCAAGATAAGGGAGTACATGCTCCATGGCATGATCCAGTTGTTCTTCCTGAGTAAGTGAAGCATCGCCATCATTGAAATCTTCGATGAAGGAAGAAGAATCTTGGTACTGGTAGTGGTTGGCCCCAAGCGAATGGAGAATTTGCCAAGCAAATCCATCAACGTTTTCCAATACCGGAAGAACGTGTTCTGTTGCAGGTGCAACTTCATCAGCACTTCCTGTGATGAACAAACCAATGTTTGGAGCAGGTGCTTGTATTGTGAGCGGCTCATTTACTTCATCAACCTCAAGAGCAAGTCCAACAATAGCCCTCGGCGGTTGAGCGGTTTGATTTGTTGCAAGGGAGAGCCAATTGATGTATCCATTTGTTGCATAAACTGCACCCACACCGTGTCCAATTAGCCCCCAATGAGGTTCATCAACAGAACCAAACATTCCAAGTACAGCATTATTTGATTGATTCGCAGTGTGAATCCAAGCTTGTATTTCCTCTAATTCAGAGACGATATCGTTGAGCGATTCTGGATTGGTTTGCCACGTAGGAATGTATACCATTGTACCTGTTTGTGCAATTCGTGAGCAGAGAAGCATGTAGTTTTCTGGAGTTTCGTTTTCATCGACAATGAGAACCATCCATGGGAATGGTCCGTTTCCTGCTACTTCGCTATCCTCTCCTGAATTCATCGCGGGATAGACAAGACGATCATCTTGTCCTGGTGGACCTTGTTGGTTCGTTGAAAAATCAATCCATCCGACTGGAAAGTCAGGCCCTGAATGAGGTGGTTGGAAATTGGAATCTTCTTCAGGAAATGCTTCCACTCCCGAAAAGGTTGCTAAGACCAGCAATCCACACATCACCAAGGAGCGTGCGCTCATAGGGTTGGCTGTCTCTTCGGACATTTCATTCTTCCATAGATTTGCTTCTTGAAACGGCCAGTTCCAATTCACAATCAGAGAGCCATGACATGAGTTGAGGGAGTGTCGGTAAATGTTCAGCACATTGAGGCGCCCATAGACGACGCCATGATTCAAGATGCTGCCCTGCAAGCATCCATCTTCCATCAATCGTGGAGTTCTTTGAATCGAGGACAGAGTCTCGTTCGGAAAGTGAACCGTTCAAAGGAAGATAATCTGGTGTAAGCGTTCGCTTTGTCTTGAGCTGTTGGTCATACGTGCCATCAAAATCAATGAGTAAATCGAGTTGTTCGATATCTGCTAACGTTTTGCTAACCAAAGATGCATCAATCTTTCTTCGCCCACCAAGTGAAACAACATGACCGCCTGCTTCAAGCCAAGCGTTTGCAATTGAACGTGCAGAACCGCCACCGCCATTCAGACCGAGTACTGCTCCTGAAGCAACGTCGATTCCGTGGTGGATTGCAACATCAACCACGCCTGCCCCGTCTGTTGAAGCGCAATACCAACCGTGTCCAGTCCACCGCAATGTATTGACAGAGAGAATTTCCATCCCCTTGTCTACAGGCGTGAACGCCATACTCTGCAACTGATGCTTCAATGGTGAAGTAAGATTCAGCCACACCTCTTCTCCATGATAATGCGTGGGAAGATAACTGGATACTGGAGTTTGTTTACGAGATGGTTCAAATCCTTCAAATGAGGAACGTATGTCTCTGGTTAGGACTTCTTCTACACGTCGTGCCAGTTGGATTGGGTTCAAATCAAGTCGGCTATTCAGAAGGGTCCAATCAGGATTATGTTCATCATGCTCAATATACCCCCACCCCAAGACCTCATCCACGTGTACAGATTCAATCAGTCGCAACGATCGAGGGATTAAATTCGGAACCTGGCCGTTTTTCTTCAAGTGATGAAATACCAAGGAAAACAGCAGTGGAGAGAGAGAATGGGATATGGGTGAGCCTCCGACCGCATATCTTAGTTCGCCCATGTACCTCCATGGAACTCTTTGTTGAAGAACATCTGTTCCAAAAAACACGAGATATTGTTTACTCCTGTCGGCATTGGATTCAAGAAGAAGGAGGGTATAGGAATACCATGGCGGCAGCAGAACGTGGTTCATTTCTCTGGTTTATGTTCGGGATTACTCAATTCGTTCTTTCAATTAAACTCATGAATGAAGTAGAGGGATGGGTTACAACTTTGTTTGGAGGAGGTGCTGCTGCTGCAATTATGCTTGCTATCGTAGTGTTTCGCATGGAACAGAAGGAATTACTTTTGAATCCTCTAAAACTCAATCGTGAAGTCAATGAAGATGCAATCAAGAACCAAGGCAAGGGCGTTGGTTTCGGTGTCATAACATGGGTTGTATCCTTGATCACGCTTATCTTCTTCGTCGACTTTTGATATCGATTACTATGGTTTCCCCAGACATGACGACCTTTCGAACCATCGATGATGGCGCTGAAGAATTGTTTGGCGGTTTTTGGCCGTTCTTGAAACGTACACTCCTTATCTTCTTACCACTATGGACATGGCTACTCTGCTGGAGTGCTGGATTCAATAACATCATTTCTGCAACACTAGCAGGACTTTCGTTGTCGATCATTGTTGGTATAGAACGGTATAAATTAAGCCGAACTCCTAGCAAAGACAATTAAGGCCTACCTTGGAATGAGTAATATGAGTATCTTTGAATGGCTTGCAGACTTAGCCGGAATTGAAGCACCAACCTTACTGGAAGTCATCTTCGTTAGCTGCGCAATCTTAGGAGGCATCCTCTTTTTCATCATGATGATTTTGATGTTAGTCGGGGATATTATTGGAGGCGTTGGAGAAGCAGTTGGTTTTGACGCTGATATTGGAACCGACCTTGGATTTGAGATGCTCAGTATCCAAGGATTATCCGTTGCAGTCATGATGTTTGGACTCACCGGAATGTTCGGATTATCAGCAACTGGAAGCGATGTTGTGGCAGTTCTCTTTGGTGGAGCAGGAGCTGCTGGCGGAATGTATGGTATGGCACAAATGATGCGAGGCATTAGCCATCTGCAAGCAGATGGTACTATGAATTACGATGATGCTATTGGCCAGAGAGGCCAAGTATATTCTCGAATCCGACCAAATGAATCTGGAGAAGTTCAGATTCCACTCGGTGGATCACTCAAAAATGTTATAGCACGTGCGAAGGACAAATCCTTGCTCATACCAAGTGGGGAATTTATCAAAGTTATTGATCGAATAGGATCTACAATGATAGTAATCCCTCTTGACGATGCTTCTGAAGAGTAGCCAGAATCAATGGCTTGAAACGTAGGCAAAGCAATTAATAGGATGGATTCTGTAAATTGGTCATGGCGGACGCATCGACCTGGGCAGTTTTCATAATTTTTGCAGTATTAGCAGTTGGAGCATTTGGATTTATCCTTTTAGTTACTCGATACAAGCGTTGTGCTTCTGACGAAATCTTGGTTGTCTATGGACGTATCAAGGGGGGTGCAGCATCACGTTGTATCCACGGAGGTGCCGTCATGGTCTGGCCTCTTGTCCAAGAATACAAGAAAATCTCACTTACTCCAATGACAATTTCTATCCCATTGGATAACGCACTTTCACTGCAAAATATTCGTATCAACGTACCTTCGACATTCACAGTCGGTGTAAGCACAAATCCGTTGATCATGGCTAACGCTGCAGAACGTCTTTTGCATCTAGCAAAAGATGATATTGAAGAAATGGCTAAAGAAATCATCCTCGGTCAACTTCGACTTACCGTTGCAAGTCTTACAATTGAACAGATTAACCAAGACAGAGATTCATTCCTCGAACTCATTCGAGACAACGTAGGTGCCGAACTACACAAGCTCGGTCTTTACCTCATCAACGTCAACATCATCGATATTACTGACGAATCAAACTACATCGAAAGCATCGGTAAGAAAGCTGCATCTGGTGCAGTCAACAAAGCACTTGTCGATGTTGCAAGCGCAGAACGTGATGGTGCAATCGGTAAGGCAAACGCTGACAGAGACAGAGAAGTTCAAGTCGCTAACAATGTAGCTGAATCCCAAAAGGGACAGAAGACTGCTGAAGTTGATCGACGTGTTTACGTTCAACAACAAGAAGCACTCGGTGTCCAAGGAGAAAACTTGTCTCGTGCTGAAATTGCATCGTATCAAGCAGACCTCGAAGAAAAAGAAGCACAAGCAATGCAACGTGCTGAAGTTGCTCGAAGAACTGCTGAGATGGAAGTTCAAAAGGCACAGTATATGCTTGAACAAGAGCGTCTACGTGCTGAAGAGATTGTAAAGGAAGAAATTTCCAAGACTCAAATTGAGATTGCATCCGAAGCAGAAGCAGAACGTCTTCGACGTATCGCTCGTGGTGAAGCAGATGCAGTACTTGCTCGCTACAATGCTGAAGCAGAAGGTACCAAAGCGGTTCTTGAAGCAAAGGCAAATGGATACAAGCAACTCGTTGCAAGTGCAGGTGGCGAT
>ERZ1046740.592-NODE-592-length-29848-cov-6.271037_pt1 | contig 29848 bp, 22 predicted proteins | sample MGYA00383093_ERZ1046740 | MGnify/ENA primary metagenome ERZ1046740 (study PRJEB29581, sample SAMEA5548363) | metagenome | biome: marine; feature: coastal; material: water | depth 25 m | study: Short-term variability in the microbial, nano- and picoplankton... | reverse complement strand
TCATTCAACTGTAGATTTTAATCTGTGTCTCTACGGTCAGTTGTTCGTAGTTCCCAATCGAGGGATGGAATAGGCTACGCTGTTCAAAAATTAACAAAGAAAAAAAGAGGCCCAACCGATGACCGGAATCATCGATTGGGCGGCTGGCTGCGTGTTTAAGCGTCTAAACGCGGCAGCAACACTCGTCGAACGAGTCTAAGATCGAAGTGATCGAGCGCCTCAAAGGTGCTCGATGCCTGACTTCTTGACGTTAGCCTTCTTGATCTTGTCTGGGAGCCACGCGGGGCCGCCAGCTGGCTTGTCGACCATTGAGATCGAGCCAGTGAAAACGTGTACGCGCTTGGTGCCACGCTCTCGTAGGCGGATGTTCGTGTGTCCACGGGTTGCAGCTTTGAGGGCTGCTCCTCGTGGTTGCTTGCTAGCAAATACTTGGCTGGTGTCTTTACCGTTCTCCATGAGAACGAAATATTTCTTATCTGACATTTGGGGTTTCCTCCAAATCTAAATCATAACCCATAGTTAATATATTTTTCGCCGAAAAAAGGCAATACTGCTCAACATATTGCCTTCAGTGACCCTTTCCAAACGCTGTTTTTGGGCAAAATGGCCTACTGAATGGCCTAAAATTCGGCCCCGGCGAGAGTCTTAGTATCAAGTACCCCTGGGATTTGACGAATTGATCCTACAACAGCCTTTGCAATCGAGGAAAGATCAGAGGCTTCTAACTTTACAATAAGGTCATAATCTCCAAAGAGAACCGTTGCATCTGAAACGGATTCTAATTTTTGTAAATGCATGTAAACATCATGTTCTGAACCAGGGGACACATTTAGCAGTACATATCCAATAGCCATCGTAACCATTCATTGCACTTTGACTTAGAATAATATATCATCGGTCGTATTTTTTTGTTCTGTGAGCAGGGAAGAGTGCTGAGTGCGTAATTCCTCCCATTGGGACTGAGCCCACTCATCAGGACATTCGCCTTGCAACCATTGAATGAATGCTTCTTCTGTCCATCCTTCGGGTATGGGAGGTGCAGAGTTATCTAATTCAGGCAGTGAAGCCTCTGCTTGAGCTATTGATGCTGATGTGAGTTGTTCGAAATCGTCAAGTGATTCATCAGCCGCCCATTTCTCAATAGATTCTTTTCTACGTTGCATCAAGAGCGTCATCCCAACAACTGCAACAATCAGGACAATGATGTAAATCCACAGTGACTGAGAACCGTCAGACTTCGTGTTTCGGTCATCTTCAGTGGAGATATTACAGTTAACAACGCATACATAGGCTTCAATCAAGATAGGAGTACTCGTCTGCCATTGCCCATATTCATCATCTGAATCGCTGCAATTTACATGAATTCTCAACGAATCTGCTGATTCATTGATATTACGTGGCAATGGCCAACGAAGCGTGCTGATTCCATTCTCATCTTGCGTTTGAATTGGATTGAATGATCGATTCCACAAATCGGTTGAAGCGTTCTCTAAATAGACATAAGCAACGCATTGTACATCTGTTAACCCATCGAGGTCAGTAACTTCTACTTGGAAGGATAAATCCGTTCCAGCTTGTACGGATTGCGGAGCTGTACCATTCAGTACAGGAGGTGCATGACGGAACAGCATTGGAATCTGACTCGTAGCAAGGTATCCATCAATTGTTTTTGCCACCAATTGAATTGAACCCGTCTCTGAAGCAAAGGAACCATCGAGTTGAAGTCTAAACCAGTAGGTGTCTTCATCGCTCGAGGCGGACATACAGTTGTTTGAAGTTAAACTCCATGAGGGAGGCTCTATTGTTGGTGCTGGAACAGTCCAGCCGAGTTGACGCAAAGAGAGGTCGATTGTTTCCATTGGGCGATTACTCAATATTTTCGCACCGAGCACTGCAGTGTGGCCAAACATAAGTTCGCTGATTTCCCCATCGGCCGTACACGGGACCATTTCAAAAATTACAGGAGCATTAAGGAATAACGGTAACGATGTACTCGCAGATGATGATGCTCCGTTTGAATCTTGGATTGTAATGTCAAGAATGACATCTCCAGATTCGAGTGATTCGGTTGGGGGGTTGAGTTTGACGGTCACTTCTGAGCCACCAACTTGGCCTTCGATTGGTAGCGTAATACTTCCAAATCCAGGCCAAGAGAGTTCAATGTCCCCGAGGTATGTGCCGGGAAGGTCGTCGACATCCTGTACTCTTACCTGAATAAATTCGTCACCATCATCGATGATGCGATCAAGTACCGTATTGTTTGAATTCACAAATTCAATTTCGATTGTAGGATGTATGTCGTGGACTTTTACTGTTCTCTGCATAACAAGACCACCAGTATTGGTACGCATTTCCATCGATATTGATGTCAATGAACTGCCATTGGCAATGAAGAAGGTCGTTTCGTAGCAATGGTGATTCGAATCTGGTTTCTCCACATAGGTTAGTTCACCAAGCGTTCCTCTACCGACAAGGAACTGCGGTTGCTCTGTGTTTGAATTGTGATCAACATCCAACACACAACCCGTAATCGTGTTATTCACGCCACGTAGGATTCCATTAGGCGATGTACTTGGAAGAGGTGTGACACCGAGCCACGTCGAATCTGCCGTAGAGGCGTGTGGGCCAAACCATACTGATGCAGCGTCAAGCACTTGGGACACATTTGTTGTCGTTTCTTCATCCTGCATCCCGAGTTTGTCGACTGCAATGACATGTAAGGCTAGACCACCTGTTGTGATGTTAATCGGTAATGTGATCATGGTCTCCCAAGTTGAACCATTGTCATTGGTTCCCATCGAGCCTTGTAACCATGTTGTGTTGTTCAATGTACACGTTGGACAGAGTACAGTCCATCCCAATGTAACCGATTCTACCTTCTCGTCATCAGAAGCAAGAACAGAGCATAGGAAAGAATCTCCACGGGCATATTCAGGTTGATCACAGAACACAGAATCGATGGATGGAGCCGCATTAACCCAGAATCTCATGATGATGAAATTATTCTCAGTAACTCGCTCAAAGGATGAAGAGTTGTCATGTGTATAGCGAATGCGGACATCAAGCCAGCCGGATTGGGTTGGTGTGACGGGTATAATCGCCGACGTTCTTGATCCAGTCACATCACCAGCAGGTAACGACATTGGCGCAGAGGACATCAAAACCGAGCCTTGAAGATTGATAATTTTGAGTTCACCTTGCGCACTATCCATTCCAATATTTTCCAGACCCACTTCAATGAATCCGGTTTGGCCGACTGAAAGATTGTCTTGCAACCGAGCATCCAAGAGATGAATGTCATGGATTGAATCGATGTACGGCGCCATCTTTGGATCACCAACAGTAACTCCCATCCACGATATGTACGTATTTGCAGCAGCATTGGCTTCTGCGAAACTGTACCCTTGAGAATACATACCGAAGAGGACACTTGGCTGTCCAACTGCTGTAAGATACGGTTCATACACGTAGCCCTTGACGCCACTTACACCGTCCTCGAGTAAATCTGCCACAAGCGATTGGCCATATGTTGTATCGATTGTAAACGAGCGCCCTCCAGTGGAGACCGCTGTTTCAGCTATCGCCCCATCAATCCATGTCATATGCGGGCGAATGGCTCTGAGGCTTAGACTGTCGAGGAAGACAGATCCACTTGTCGAGGTTGCGACGACATCGATTGGAATTCGAATTCGGAACGCTGTAGCATTTGCATCTGGACGGAAACGAAGTGCTGTATCACCCCAATTCGTTTCAAATGGTTTTGAAGAGGACGTGTTGGACGAAAGAACATTTCCATTTTGATCAATGGCTTCAATGATAATTGAAAATGAACCATAGACATCTCCGGAACGTGAACCTGAAACTGCTGCAATCCATGCATGGTCGCTTACTTCATTGGGTATCAGCATGTACTGTTCAAGGGAGGCGGCAGATGTTCCAGATCCTGAATATGCAGAGCAATCCTTGTAAATGTCACGATGAAGACGTGTTACGTCACCATCTGTTAGCGCACTTTCCCAAACCATGACCTTGTCGATCATTCCTTCGAAAAATGTGGATTGCGCACGATTTACTCCAAGTTTGTAGAGGTCGATGTTGTTGAGAGATCCCGAAGGGAAGGCCGTAGTTCGAACCAAAACACCATCCAAGTATTGTCGAACATTTCCGCTATCAAACACTGTAACAAGATGCATCCATTGTTGTGCCTCTATGTCTCCAAAAGTGTGGGTTTGGTTGTTGTGCAAGCGCCATTCACCATTGAAAACAGCGTGTTGGAATGAGGTATTTGAGCCAGCATTATCTGAAACTGCAAAGACTGAAGCATAATCCGGAAGGGTTGTTGAATTTGCCCAAACCCATTGACTTACTGTGAAATTTCCAACCCAATCATCGACGTCAACCTCGACGTAATCGTCGACTCCGTCAAACCATAGACACCCTCCATCGGGACAATTACGCCAATTTGTTGAGTTCATATTGTGCAATGTTAGCGAGCCATTTGCATCTGCTGAATCGTTCGTCTCCAATCCTGTACCTTCATCAAAATTCCATGCGTGCAGAAGCGTGGATGGAGATGGAGGGGTTGAATTTGCTACAAAGAATGCAGTAGGGGGAATCAGCACCTTGCTTTGGTTCGGACCAGACCAAGCCAGTTTCAATCCATGAGGACCTCCGCCTTGGAAGAATTCAGCTCGGAAGTCATGCATTCCAGCGGAGAGGTTTCGATATCCAGAAAGTTCACGCATACCGTGTGAGCCATGGTTTGTGACCATGCTTATTCCATCGACCCAGAATTCTGAACCATCATCGCTGGTAAGGAAAAAAGTCCAATTTCCAGTCTCAGGTATGTCGATAAGACCACTGAATCGAGCGCCCCAATTATTTTTGAAACGATCATCTAATCCAGGATATGCGGCATACATGGAATTGTATTGTAACGAGGATTCAAGACGAACATGATCTGGAACTCGATCGATAAGAGAAGGCATTGAGCCAGTACTGAAACTCACGCCTTCATTATCAAAGAATTCTGAATAAATCCCCTGAGTCCCGTTCCCGGATTCTTCAGAACAGGTTGCAGACATTGCTGCTTCAATCGCTCCATTGCCTCCCTTCTTTGTTTGGGTTTGATACGACCAGGCAAATGTGTCTCCTGATGAAAGCGACGGAGTAGTTGCATTCCAGTGTTTTACTCCGCTTGACCAAGAAGAACTCTCTGTATCAAAACCTGAATTCTTGGCCCAGTTCGAGCCCCAATTTCCATCGTTTGAACCCCATGAAGCATAGCCCATAACGTTGCTAATGTTTGTTACAAAGCCCGTTTCTTCATCGAAGATGACTGTCTGATTGTACGTTTCGGTGAGTGTTGTATTGGCAGTATAGAGGTCATCATTCCAGAACTTGTATCCTGAACCATTCCGATTTGTTGCTAAGTCAAGGACGGTCGTACCGCGTTGACCAAGGCTGTTGTTTGCCTTTTCGATGAGTTGTAATGCTGTATCGACAGTGTATCCGGTGAGCCTGGTTACAAGATAGAAGCCGTGCTTTTGTCTGGAAAAGGATTCGAATTCACCGCCAGCCAATGGCCCATAACCATGCGTTGCCCAGTAATTTCCTGCGATGCTACTATTGTATGACCCTCCTAGAAGAGAAAACTCTTGGTCGAAAGATGCTTTGCTGTTTCCGCCACTTACTCTCAGAGGAATTCCTTTGTTTGAAACAAGATAATTCATATCTGAAACGTTGCTTCGATTACCCAACATTTCAAGGAATGGGTATGCGAAGTATTCATTGAATTGATCTCGATTGATTGTCTCGGCAGTTGGCGTCCCATCTTTGTCGAATATGAACACACGTTCGAGACTAATGTTACGAGCTTCAACAAACGCCCAACCGATGGTCTTGCTGGATTCGGATTTGTTATTGATTAACACTCCTACGTCACTGTAATCATAGAGGGTGATGGGGTCAAATCCATTGGGCATTGCAATCGGTTGATCTTCTAAATCAAGCCAATCATCAGCGACCGTGAATCCTATGAAACGATTATCAGCCATCTGTTCTGATGTGTCGGTATCGGTTTGAAGAGGGGGAATGAAGGCGGAAAAGAGAGTTCCGATCATCAAAAAGGCCAGAACAACACTTGTTCTTACGCCTCCCATACACATTCTAACTAGGAATCAAGTTTAGCACTATTGCTTCCATGAGAGGTTCATATTGAACTAAAAACCCTCATTTTCATCAAAAAAACACTGAAAGGATATGAAGGGTGGCCCCCTCTGGTGATATTGATGGCAGAGTTATACATGTCTCGTACTTGTAAATGGGGGACTCTCAGAGTCGTCGGCGGAGACGTCTGGAATCACGAAGGTGATGTTCTGATTACTCCAGCGAATAACAGACTTTCTGGTCGTGAAGGTCTCGACTATATGGTCCACCAAAAAGCAGGAGAGGAATTGACTCAAGCAACACGAAATATTTGCTTGGAGATGAGAAAAATCAACGCACCTCCGTGTGCAGTCACACAAAATGTGGTAACCGAACCGTACAAACTCGCTGATCGGTTCAAGTACATCATTCACGTTGTTGGCCCAGATTGCCGCCGACCGAACCAAGATGAAACTCGCCGAGATCTTCTCCCAGTGACCTACGAAAATCTGTTTGCAACCCTTGATGGACTCGATGGAGTTGAAACAATTGTTACTCCACCAATCAGCATGGGTGTCTTCGCATACCCTCACCGAGAAGGGGCTCGCCTTACACTTGAAACAGTCCTTGGCGTACTTGATGCTGAGGAAGATCCAGGAATCAAAATGTTTACCATTGTCGTGAAAGAGAAGAACTTCATCTCAAACATGAGAACGGTTTACAGGGAAATCAACGACCTTCTACCGGGTATTGACACTACAAACCAATGAGGGTGAAGCGATGAGCGACCTACCTCGCATGGTAAGTGTTGCTTTAGAATCAAGCAAATTTGCATTTGATGCCGTCTTGATGGTCTCAAACGATAGCCGTAAAGTCCGTTCTATCGTTCCTGTCCTTCCAAAGAATGTACCGTTGCGTGTCATGACGAGTCTTAATCGAGTAAGAGATGCGTTGATGGAACATCAAATCGATGCTCAGGTATTGGAAGAAGGATTATCCTCGAAGGGCCTATCTGTCCTCAGCGAGTTGTATGATATGGTCTTGCAAGGGATGGGTGAACGATGGGTTGCGAAAGGTGGAAGGCTGCTTATTGTCATGGCAGAACCAATCGACGGCGTTCTTGTTGTTGATTCTGCTATGCTTGGTGCAGGTAGGCTCGCATCCATTGCAGAAGAACAATCAATCGAATTGGATGTCTTGATGCGGATGGTTGAACTGTCTCGTGCAGTAGGTACTCGAGGCCGAGAAGGATCGGCTGTTGGAGCGTTATTCGCAATAGGAAACATTCAGAAGATGCGAGGCCATTCAACTTCGATGGTATTGAATCCATTCAAAGGACACAGTATAGCCAAACGCGATGTTCGAATTCGTGAGAATCACGAGACTATGGCTGAATTTGCTTGGCTAGATGGAGCAATTTTGTTCAACCGAGAAGGTATTGCAAGCGACGCTGGCCGATACATTCAGGTTCCTGCAGGTCTTTCTCCGAAATCTGGAGAAGGCGGCCGTCACCTTGCTGCTCGAGCGATATCTCAACTTTCAGATGGTGTTGCAATCGCTGTTTCTTCAACAGGAAGTATTGTTCTTTACGCCAATGGTCGTGAACGATATCGTGTTCGAATCAAATGATTTGTTCAATCGCTTGCTCAATCGTTACTTCGCCCCGAGCAACTTTACGAGCGAGTCCTGTTGGAATCGTTACTCTGCCGTTGCTCTTCTTCCGACTCATCCGTTGAATATCTCTTAGTTCACCTTCGGTTGGATTAATCTCAGTCATCTCCCAAACTTTGTGTCCAGATAACGTGGCTATCCGTACTGCAGCAACTCCATGCTGTTGTCGATTAAGGCCGCGTGAAGTTTTGTTTTCTTTGACCAATTCGACATTGTGGCCCTTGACGAGAAGGGAATTCACCAACCGATCACGATGGGAGGGCGAACCGTTTCCTAATCGAATGAGCAGATGCTGAAACGATTGATGTTGCAGCAGAGCGTTGATTCGAGTAAGACATTCATCGATTGATTCTGTTTGGATAGTATCGATTAACACACCATCAGCTAACCATGCCAAACCCGGTCTTGGTCCAGTATCGATTCCAACGATGAGGCGATGCGTTTGTTTTGGACTACGCAAAGCAAAGATTGCTTCTTCAATCATTTCGTCAATCGATTCGAGTTCAGCCGCAATAGGCCGTCCTTCGCTTTGACGTTGTGCAACTTCTTGAGGAGTTCCAATCCAAATTGAATTCCGATGAGAGAGTGGCTCGTCAATTGAACATTGTTCGACACTGATTTTGCGCTCTCGTAGCAGATGCATTACGCGATATGCTAACTGAAAATCTTCAGTCCTCACAATAATCTTCTGCACAATTTGTACTCTCTATCAACGTCCTTTAATTATCCGATACGAAATCAAAACAAAATCACATCACATTTGTCGTAAAATGACCGAAGTCAATAAAGGCGGCTGACATTGATGTAAGACCATGTCAAGCCAGTATGAGCGAGAACTACGCCACGTCTTGGCAGGAATTCCTGATGGTGTTGAGAAGGTTATTCGGTCGTGTTCTGTTGAAGAAAAAGAACGTATGCGTATGGTTCTACTTCGTCCTTTTTTAGTTGTTCGAGCAGCTGGATCAGGAATTGAAGGCAGTGGAGATCTTTTGGTATTACGCGGAGACATCTGCTTCCCAATAGAAGTGAAAACAACGCGGCCAAGGAAATTGTACCTTAGTGGGAGGACATTAGATCAATACAACGCTTTGGTGTATGAGGGCGAACGTTGCGGTCTCTTGCCACTTTATGCACACAGGCTGAAGGGTGTACGTGGTGATTCTTGGCGGATTTTCCGAGTTGAAACAACAACGCTCCGCGGCAGTCTCGGGGTACTTGCACGCAGAATCCCTTCTTTACCACGTACCAGAAACGGTAGGGCCTTCATTGATTGGGACCAAGGAATGCCCCTCAACGAATTCATTGAAATCGTTTGTCAACAAGAAGCATCGTCGCCGACACTTGGATATCTTCAGGGTCGAATCGAATTTGAACAACCTCAAGTCACCAAACCTTCAGTTATCGAAGAATTACTACGCAGGCGTTCTGCTTGAAATTCTAGAAATATGGGATGAAGATTGTAAACAAAAGAGCAAACAAAATCAACAATGATGAGATGCTGCTTGCTTTTCTTGACCAGTGATCAATCCACATCGGATGGAAATTCCACAATTTGAGCTTCCGGCCAACTGCTCTGAAGCGGGTTAGTCCTGCGTGCACCATATCTTTGAACATGTGACCGCCATCGAAAGGAACCATTGGAATGAGGTTGGTGAATCCCAGAAGGATGTTAACCCACATGACCCAAAAGAGCAGATTGACAAGGAAGAGGAGGCCTTCTTTTCCAAGCAGGCTGCTCATCAAGCCATCATCGGTTTCGAGCATTGCTTCTTCTGCCGGTGCCATCGCCACTCCTTGAGATTCGAATGGTAAAATCATGACTTGTAGAACATGGAATGGTGTGAGAAGTGACCGTTGGAGGAGAGTATAGTCTTTGTTTGGAGAGAGTGGTCCTGCAATCCGATCAATTCCTGCAGTATTTTGCGCCAATCCTTCCACGCCGAGGAATGCATCACCTGGCTCGACTTCGAGGAGTTCTAAATCAGATTTAGAAAAGCCTTCCGAGAGATAATGTTCGTATTTATCGCCTAACAAGATGGTTAAGTTCTCACTCACCCCGTCATTGTGAATGACACCAAGCGTGACGTTCTCGCCTGCTTTGTGTTCATCCATCAGCGCTCGAAAACCATCAAGACCAACGACTTCAGTTCCGTTGATTGTAGCGATGACATCCCATGGTTCCATTCCTGCAAGGTCTGCAGGTTGATCTTTGACAATGCCTCGAACGTGTATGGACTCATCATTGGTTGAGAATTGAGCAGCGAGACCACCGAGGAGGAGGAGGATTGCAAATGCAGCGAAAAGGTTGGTTGCAGGACCTGCCGCAAACATTCGTTGCCGTTCTTTGCGAGGTGCTTTGAACAATTCTTCAGCCTGAGGTTCTGCAAAAGCTCCAAGCGGAAGTGGGCCGAGTTGAAGCAGACCAAACGAACGAATTCTCATTCCATGACCACGTGCGAGCAGTCCATGTCCAAATTCGTGTATCACAAGGGCTACGATGAAACCGATCAGTCCCCACCAGAGTGGAATCATTGGATTCAAACCAGGTATCGCAACCAATTCACTTGCAGATGGTGGAGGTGTATCGACCGGATTGAAGATGGAAGTGATGAATGCTAGAATAACGAGAAGCGCAACACCGAGCATTGCAAGATTGCATACCCATAGGGAGACTTCGCCATAGAAGCGCCAGAATTTACGAGGCTTAGCCACTTTTTCAAGTAAATCAAGACCCCTCTTGGTTCGAACCATAAGGACGAATCCAAAGACTCTGGTTGCATTCCATTCGTCGAGTTTTCCATCCCGCTCCCATTTCTTCAGGAGAAGATACCAAGCAAAAATGAGCAATGGGATGATGCGCCAGTCAAAATTAACTGCACCCCAAGACGCTGCCATCGTTCCATCCAACCCCTGCCTCCATTTCAATCAATGCACTTTCTCTTGAATGTGAAGGTTCATGAATGGGAGCCACAAGGTCGTGTTATGCTCCACCGTAGCGCCATTGAAACATGGACCAGTGACAAGTGGGGTCAACAAGCAATTCAAATTGCTGAATGGTTAATCGAAGACGACATCGTTCAGGCATTCGTTCGATTGCAACGAGGAGCACTCATTATCGACGGAACAATCGATAAAACAGGCCATCTGCAATGTAAAAATCATCTTCACATTCCATTCGATCAATGGAATCCTGGTTCAATTCAAGCATCGCGAACACGAGATTCAAGTGTTCGATTTCGTCATCGTCATGCAGAAATTACGTTGTCTGCACGATTTAGAGCACCTGAGTGGGGACAAGCACTCCTAGAAGAATGGCTTATGGACCAACGTGGAGAAGAAACTCGTCCAAAAAGTTCTGAGCAACGTCTTGCCACCATTCGCCGCTCGAAGGCAAGTGTTGAGCGATACCTCGAACAATCAAACCTCGATTATGCTCAAGAACTCCTCTTCATGACAAAACTGAGTATTCATTCGGCAGAACGCCACCTGTCATCAAAGAAGCAATCCAGTGATAGCGAAGAATGATTATTCCTCTTCAGTTATTCCAAGGGCAATGAGTAATCCAGCTTCTTGTTTCGCTTGAACATACTCTGGCGAGGACATGAACAACTTACGGACTATTGGTTCAATGATGATTGGCATAAGCAGTATTGCTCCAATGCAGAGGAAGAGATACATCAACGAAGATGATGGGACAAACTCCAATCCAGGGCCCGTTCCGCTGACCATCAGTTTAACTGAACCAAGCCACGGGATTTCCCCTCCGGCTCTTCCAACAACCCATGAATCTCGTACTGGGCCAAGAGTTGACCCGTCACTTGTTCGAAGTCCCGATGATCCGTTTACTGCTGCGGCTCCTTGGTCGACTGAACATCGATTCGCATCCCCGAGGGTCAACAAACCTGAATGCGAAGGGACCCATTCATAGATCATGAGGTACTCTTCAACGCCAGCATGAGCCATCCGATCGCAATCATAGTACCCAGATTGAATGCCATCGAAGGCAAGCGTAATTGACGTCACATTGCTCACATTCGTTCCTGGAACGTCCCACGTGTAGACGCAAGCACCTGCTTCCCCTTCAACCACCCATTCAGAATCATAGGAAGCCTCATTCGAACAGTCACTCGCATTATCTGCCTGGACCACTTCGTTTGGAATCACTCGTAGAATGGCTCGGTGAATAATCGGTGTCGTTGCTTCTCCGTTTTTCTTGTAGATGACGACGTCGCCTTCCATTCCATGTGATTCATAGCCATAGTTGCGATGCGAAGCATCAGTAGCCTCAGCAAACGTCACTAGGGAATCAATCGATGCATCGTGAACGAGAACTAAATCTCCTGCATCAATGCTTCCAACTTCTCCATCCTCAGCATGAATCATACTCGAAGATTCGACCACAACCAAAGGAGGCATTGAGCCTGTGTGGGCGTAGAGGGCGAAGATGAGAATGACAATCATGCCACCAGCAAGCAGAACCTCTCGAATAAGAAGTTGTACCGAACTGGTCTCTTCCAAACGTTCCACCTGTCTCAGCGTCGTAGGCCTCGTTCTTGAAGGAATGCGTTCCAACGTTGTTCGTGGCCTGCTCCGAGCACTGATGCAGAGCGGTCTCCATCGGAACGTCGTCGCTTCAATTCTGCCGTACTTTGGATTTCATACAGTTCATCGAGCGTACTTGCATGGCCCTTGAAAACGAGGAATTCTGGAGTGATGACAACCAGAGCAAGAGCAGATAGGACAACAATGCCGATTGCTAGGCCAGTGTATTCTGAATAGGGATCAACCCCTTGTAAGAATAACAGTTGACTCATACCTGCCAAGAAGAGAACAGTTAATGATCCAAATAAAGTTGCCAAAATCAAGTATTGTCGCCCATGTTGAGCCGCCCACCATCGTGAAAATAATCCAGCCATTGTCTCTCCTCTTGTCGGGCTATGCATAGAAGGATTGATGACCATTGCGGAGGATTGTTTAGGTGACCTGTCGCCGATGTGTTGATATGGTACGTTGGGATAGTTTGTGATAAGGGATGTCTGTACTATGCGAAAAGCGCTATTTTTAACTCTCCTCTTCACCCTCTCTGTAATGGCTCCGTTGGCTTCTTCAGCAACGACTGAGACCCAATTTAAGGGAGGTTCAACGTCGTATGAGCACACGTTTAATGGTCAAGGAAATGGTTCCGCTGGAGTCATAACCTTCCCATACGGGGCAGAGGTAACATCTGCTCAATTCAACTTCCTCGGTGAGGCGAGTACCACTACCTGGACAAACATGACCAACAACAAGGATTTCGGCGGCGCTGGAAGTGGAACATGGTCGGGCGGACCAAACGGTTTCCCATACGGAACTCGAACCAACCTTGAAACCACCAATGGCGAGATTGGATTGAAAGGAAACCCCACCAACAACGCTGTTTCATTCAAAAATACAAACGATCTCTCGAGCACAAATTCTGCCACACTCAATTCAACTGGCCAATTCGTTGCACTCGGTGACCAAGGATACAACAGCATCTCAAAGCAGTTCACCGACCTCTCAGTTTCAGCATCTGCTGCTTGGAATTACAGAGGGATTGTGGTCAAAGTCGACGATCAAGTCCACTCGACTCGATATACCAGCACATCACTCGGCAACATTCCATCAATTCAAAGATTCAACGCCACAACAGGAGCATATCTTGGAACTGCAAGTATTTCTACTTCCAGCTGCACATCATCTGCCTCATATTACTGGTACGATGCTGCTGTTGATTCAAGTGGAAACGTTTGGACCGTCTCATACAACTACTACTACTTGACAAAGTGGACGTTGAATGCAGCAAAGACACAATGGTCTTGTTCCAGTTACACAAATTACAACTACCCGACGTATCTTACTGGAGTTGACTTTGATCAAGATACTGGAAAACTCTTCGTCAGTTATTATGACTCTTCAACATACCCAACCTACAACAGATACCTTATGGAAGTAAATCCATCCAATCCATCCTCCATCAGTTCCACATGGTCACTGGGCACTGCTGCTGATTACATGTACAAAACAACCTCAACTGCAGGAAATCAAAACTCCGGACTCGTTGTTGATTTACCTCGTATTATTGTCAATGAGTACAATCAGCAAGGTTCACGGCATCACCACTTCACCATGAATGGGTTCAATCTTGATAAAATGGGTATTCAAGAAATGCCAAACGGCGGCCACTACGGAATTTCACAAGATGATGAGGGTGGCCAAATTTTGTTCGCTTGCTTCTACACATCGTACTGCGGTAGCGTGGCCCGAAAGATCCACATGTGGGGCGACGGGGCTGTCTTTGATGAGAGAACACCTTCGACAACCAGCACAACAATTATCGGAAAAACAACAACCTCCAGTCGAACCGTTGATGAAATTAAGTTGCAGAGTGCAATTGGCTACATTCCTACAGGGACTTCAATCGACATCGACGTATCGAATGATGATGGCGTAACATGGAAGGCATTATTGGTTGGTGACAGTAAGAGGTTCTCTGCTGCTGGAAATAAAATCACTTGGAGAGCAACGCTTAACGGAACCTCAACGGCCACTCCGATCCTCGATCAAGTCACGGTTCAATACACGACAAATTACTTCACGAGCGGAAATTTCTACGTGCGTTCAAACTACAACAATCCGTTCCCGACTTATGTTGCTGCAACCATACATTACAACGCCACAGTCCCATCTGGCACCTCGATGAGCGTACAACTTGGCGGTAGCAGTTCCAGTCTTTGCAACAGTGGATTGACAACATTTGGACAATCGGGACTTACCAAATCCTTCACCACTCCAAGTTATGGTTACCTTTGCCTCAAGGTTTCTTTCTCAACCTCGAATTCGGCAAACACGCCAATCCTTGAAGACATACAGATTGCCCTACACAGCAACGCCCCAACCCGTCCAGGATTTGAAATTCATGCACCATCTCCAATTCCTGCAGGATTTAATCCACCAATGAATCCAACTGTTGGTTGGAGCGAAAACGGAGTATTGGTCGGTACGAAAACAATCAATGCTGCAGGAACAACAAATCCTATCGTAAAGGCGTTCAACGACCGTATCCCTAACACTGGCCAAGGGTTCGTTGATATCCCAATCGATTTAACTTCTGAAAGCAGTGGTATTCTGAGCCTAACTTCGTTCAGCGTGACCTACACCATGCAAACAGTTAACCTCGAAATCAACATTCCCGAAGGAGAAATTCTCCACGAACGTAGTGAGCCCTATGAAGTCATTACTCGCCATATTGTTGGTGAAAGTGCAACTGCTATTCGTGAGGCTACACTCACTCTGATGACGACGTCCTCGGCTGCGAATCCAATATTGTTCTGGCAGAACGGAGACATCTTCCCTTCACCAAACGATCCTGAAGGATATGTCGTCATGGACGGGAACTCGTACTCTACGCTAAACAACAGCATTCTCGAGATTCACTGGTTGTTTAGAATCACAAGTGAATTCCCTGACCAAAACAGTGTTCGATTCAAGGCGGGTTGTCTTGATGACAGTGGCTCTGCAGGTTTCTCGCCTCTGGACCTCATCAGCGATGAAGGGCTCGTAGTAAACCGAACCTTTGGACTTGGATGGATGAAGGTCCGAGACAATGAAGGAGATCTCGTTCGAGACGATGTCCCGAACAATGCTTGGGTCTCTGCAGGAGAAACGATCTACTTCCAAGGCGCTATGTGGTTCATGGACTCTGATGATGCTCCTCTGGACAGCGCCTTTGACGTCCGTGTCTCCCGTAACGGATGGGTCGAATCAACTGCCCGAGATACGACGAATAACAATGGATCTTTCTTCATCAGTGTCGTCACACCTGAAATTGACGTTCCAGATGGACTGAACTACGAAGTTCAGACCTACAACGAGCGAAATCCTACACACGTGATGGCGCCAAACTCGGATTGGTCAAGAACGTTCAAGGTCGATGCAACACCTCCTGAGCGTGTACAATTGTATCCAACTGATGGTTCATACGAAGCTGGAGTCAACCAACAAGACGTCAGCGTCTTGGTGCGAGATGCAGTGGGTGTTCCAATGGAACTGACACTCAAATATTGGGTTGAAGCAGACCATGACCTTAACCGAAACGGTATTGCAGATGATGGAGAATACGCTAGCAAGCAAGTTACAAACATGAGCGAGAGCAACAACAAGTGGTTCATCACAACAATCGATCACTCCAGAAACCCGAACATGGGTCGTGTATCTTACTACTGGGAAGGTGGCGACCAAGCAGGCAATCCAATTTATTACTCTCAATCCGATTCCGAGGGCGTTGTTTACGAACTCCAATCCGGACCAGGATTCAACTTTGATGATGCCACATTCCAGACTCGCAAGGATTCAGCAGCTATCTTTACTGGCCTTGAATGGGTTGGACACAGCGATGACGAAGCAGTATATGCGGGTCTTGAACAATACATCACAGTCGGATTTATTGACGCCAACACGGCGATCGATTTCGAACACATTTCCCTCGTCTTTGACTTTGAAGGACCAAACCCAAGCAGAGATGCACAACGAATCTCTTACTCTGGTTTGAACGATACCTTCTGGAGTGAAAGTAAGTACATCCATCTCAGCCAAAACAGTATGATGTACGAAACAACCAATGAATCAGGACTTCCTTGGATTATTGTAACCTTTGAATTCACCTTTGCCTGGGATTGGCCAGATGAAGAAATGGGTGATCTTGCTCTTGTTTTCAAAGAACGTGGATCTCCTGAAGATGATATGCTTCTAATTCTGGAACATACATTCAGAGTTGAGAATGATTTCACGCTCTCTCCTACTGATTACACAGTCGAGGATGTAAGTGAACCAAGAACAGGACAAGTTGCTGATGGAACTCGTGTTCGCAAGGACGACCGTTTGGCGTTTAGTGGGCGTGTTGTATACGAAGGAAGCAACGTCCCAGCACCTCGAAATGTTGGTATTTTGGTGGAAGTCTTTGATGGTGAAAAGTTGTGGAGCGATGGCTCTCTTACCGAAGATGGAGAATACTTGATTGAAGTACCACTCGATTCCGCTAAGACACTGCAATCATCACCTACTCGTACATGTTTGATTTCAATTACCAATATTCCTGGCCGTGGAGAAGATATGACTGGAACATTGGTTTCAACGACCCTGCGTGTTGTTGTTGACGATGCAGCACCTCGAGTTGTTCGAAGAATGGCTCCATTGAATGTCATCGATGTTTCCTCAACAAACGACCTTTCCTCCATATACGTGGAATTCCAAGGCTCTGAAGATGCGGATTTGACCGGTTCTGAACAAATGATTCATTGGGTTATGAGAGATCAAACTCGAACGGTTACCATTGGTGCAGGTTCTGCAGTCCTTGGAATGCAACAGGTTGATCAGGTAGTCTACTGGACAGGCGAAGTTGACATTACTGCTGGTGGAACAATTACTCCACAAGCAGGAGATTTCGTTGGATTTTACATGACAGGATGGGATGCTGCAGGAAATCAGTTCCCACTCGTATCGAACTCTGAAGCAAGTCCAATTCCTGAACTTGCCTTTGATGATACAGACTTCGAGCGTCAATGGGTTCGACTAGGAGCCGTTGGTCCTGAATTGAGAGTGAAGTCAATCGAAGTGTCCGACGATCACGTTTCTCCTGGTTCTTCCGTTGAGATTACAGGTACTGTTGTCAACAACGGTGGGGCGACAGATTCACAATTCAAGGTTGCATTCTTCGCAGGCGATGATACAACCCCGTTCGATGTTAAGACCATTATCGGCATCGGTGAGGGAGAATCAATCCCTATCACTGTTGACTGGGAAGTTGAAGACGTTGACAGAGTACGAGTTGAAGTTGATTACGGAAACATCTTGGTTGAAGTAAATGACAACGACAATACTGCGGAACACGACATTAACATCGCCTATGGTGAATACCTTGGCTGGCTTGACTCGCCACGTGAGCAACCTCTTGCATGGATTTTTGCTATCTCTACCATTTTGATTCTGATTGTTGTTGCAACAGTTGCATCTCGAACTGCAGTTGATCTCGGAGACGGTGCATTCGCCGATGAGGAAGAAGACTGGGAAGATGACGAGTACGACGATGAGTACGACGATGACGATGAGTACGACGATGACGAGGACTGACGTTCTCTAACGAACTACAAATCCTCAAGAAGGAAGCCCAATCACCACTCTCTAAGGGGAGGGGGAGAGTATGTCAAATGTATTTTCCCAATTGCACCCACAACTGCAATCCTTCATAGCAGAGCGAGGTTGGAATCCGACACCTGTTCAAGAGGCTGCCTTGCCTGAACTCACTGCAGGAAACGACCGTCTCCTCATCGCTCCAACAGGGTCAGGAAAAACCCTCGCAGCAGTATTACCGCTTCTTCATCGATGTAAAGTCGAGGAATGGGATCCACTTGCGATTCTCTACATTACACCCCTTCGAGCACTCAATCGAGACGTCGACCGCCGTCTTGCTGAATTGAGCGAAGTCCTCGAGTTACGATTCGGACTTCGACACGGTGATACAACAACCAGTGAACGGGCTCGACAAGTCAGAAAACCTCCACATCTCTTGGTTACAACACCTGAAACCTTCCAATTGATGTTCACTGGACATCGATTACGTGGCCTGCTTAGTAGTGTAAAAGCGGTCATCATTGACGAAGTTCACGATTTAGCTGGAAGTGAACGTGGATGGCAATTACGACTTGGTCTTGAGCGATTGGAAGCATTGAGTGGACAACGCCTTCAGCGAATTGGTCTTTCTGCGACTGTTGGTAATCCAAAGCAAGTTGCAGAGTGGATGGCTTCTGATTCATGTGTTCCAATTAATGCTCCTGCAGAGCGCTCTACAGTCCTCTCTGTTGAAACTGCACCTCCATTGCCTGAGGATGAGGTTGGAGCGATAGAAATGCGCCTCTCACCCAGAGCACACGCTACGTTTCGACTTCTTGCAGAACTTGTTGGAAAAGATCCACCCTGCCTCGTGTTTGTGAACAGTCGAAATGCAGCCGAAACAGTTGCACAGCGGTTGCAAACGATGGCTCCGCAACTCAGTATAGGGGTTCACCATGGAAGTTTAGCTGCAGAAACACGACAAGAAATGGAAGAGAATATTCGAAAAGGCTCACTTCATGCCCTCATCTGCACTTCAAGTCTTGAACTTGGAATCGATGTTGGTTCGATTCAAAAAATCGTTCAACTAGAAAGCCCACGTTCTGTAGACAGAATGCTTCAGCGTGTTGGGCGTGCTGATCACCGAATCGGGGGAATTGGTCGCGGTCATCTTCTGGCTTGGGAAACAGATGGTATTGCAGAAGCAGCAGTTGTCGCTCATCGCTCTCATATGGGCTACATCGAGGACGTTGAGTGGAGAAAGCGACCATACAGTATTGCTGCGAACCAAATCATGCTCATGGCTCATAGTTTCAAGGTCGTTCCAATCGATGAAGTTCATGAAACATTTGCCAATGCAGAACAATTCGAAAACTGGGAGCGAAAGGATACTGAGACGATGCTTGCAGTTCTTTCCGACCGTTGGCTTTTACGATATGCAACTGATGTAAACGAACGACCATGGTATCGATGGCCAAAAAGCCTCTATCTCGAAGCAAAGGGATTGGTTCCTGAGGAAGAGAATTGGCCTGATGAATTACCTCGATATGATGTTCCAGATGAAGAAATTCCATCAGAGTACAAATCTCGAAAACTACCAATACCGAAGCGTTTCAAGAATGGATGGTTTTCTTCTGCTGGCCGAACACGTAAGTGGGTGGAAAGCCATCTTTCGATGATACCTGACAAACAATCCTACCGGGTACGAGATGTTGTAACACGTCGAACAATTGGAAATGTAGACGAATCTTTCGTGCTTGAACTCAATGGAAGTGGAGAGGAAGAAGATGGACGCATACGTCAATTCGTTATGGCTGGACGAACATGGACAATTGTCGATGCTGACCCAGAACAAAGCGAAGTTCTCGTCGCTCCTGTTTCAATGCAAGGTGAAGCGCCAACATGGGTTGGTGAACTCCCACCAGTTCCTGCTGCAGTGGCTCGAAACATCGGTCGACTACGCCGCCTTATTGCAGAAGATTTCAATCTGCTGGAACCCAGAGAGTCTGACCAGATTGACCCAGCAGGTATTCTCACTCACGATGGAAGGCCATTGGCTGATTATCCACTCGGTGGAGAAGCACTTGGCCTTCTTGTAGATACCATCACAAGACATATCGATGCAACTGAAGCATTACCAGATGATCAAACCATTACAATCGAGCGTCGTTCTGAAGCACTTGTCATCAACATCTGTCAAGGGACGTTAATCAATGAGACAATTGGACATCTTCTGCTTGCAATGGCTTCAACCAAAACAGGGCGTTGGGGCGGCTTAATGGTTGAACCAACACGAATTCATCTTTCAGGTTCAGATTTAGAACCTCACGATGTTGTTGATTGGCTCAACGAACTCCCAGCCGATGGAATCGAAGGATTGCTTGCAGTTACACTTCCAAATTCACGACAAGTTCGCTGGCGATTTGCACAAGTTGCCAAGACCTTTGGAATCTTACGTCATGGCGTAGATCCGCGTAAAATCAATCTTGGCGCATTGGTTCGTAAGTATCGTGGAACAATCGTTGTCGATGAAGTTCTCAGTAAACTCTACTTCGAACGTATGGACATTCAAGGAGCGAAAGATGTCTTACAAGGAATACAATCAGGACTCCTCGATATTGTCGTTACACCAACAGGACCACTTGGAATATCTGATCGAAGCCAACGAGACCTTCTCCTTCCGAATTGGGACAACGAAGCTGTCCGAGCACGATTGCGACTTCGATTGATGAATGAACGAGCCGTACTTTGTTGTTTGAAATGTCAAGCAATACGCCGATTCAGAGTTGAACGCTATCCTGATCTCAAAGACCCAGGGAATTGTATTGTTTGCAAAGGACAGATGCTTGTATGTGCCCGAGAAGGTCTCGAGAAAATGCTTGAAGGATGGGTTGCTTCTGAAGAAGAAAGCGATCGTAATCGTATGATTCGAAACGCTTCATTGCTGAAAACACATGGGTTTCCCGCCATTGTTTGTTTGATGGCGAGAGGTGTTGGGGAAGCGACTGCTCAACGTATTCTTCGAAAAGTTCACAGCAACAATATGGATAGTTTACTGCAATCAATACATCATGCAGAAATTGAATACGCCAGAACTCGACGTTTCTGGGGCTGATTATTCCAGATTGACATTACGAAGTTTGAGACCAGCTTCTTTCATCATACCAGTTGATCGAGTGAAATCCTCAACCCATCGCTCAGGTATATCGATCCCACCTGCGTAAACAACTTCGATAATACCTGCTTGAATCAACGAACGAGCGCATCGCGTACACGGAGGCCATGTGACATAGGCTGTGCAATCTTTCAGAGAAACTCCAATTCGTGCAGCATGCATAATCGCATTTTCTTCTGCATGACAGATAAGAGGATATTTTTCCTCTCGATTTTCAAGTCGTTCCATTGAATCATCAATACCTCTCGGGAAGCCATTGAATCCTGTCGAACGGATTTCTCTGTCCGAGCCAACGACGACACAGCCAACTTTCGTTGAAGGATCTTTACTCCAAGAACTGATGTGGTGTGCAAGTTCAATAAATCGAAGGTCCCACTTGTCGCTCATGTTGACTCATCCGGGGCTCGTTCATCCTACCTTTGAGTGTTTGGTGAGAATAATTCGAGATGCTTTGACCCATACAGGCCCAATGTTTCAAACAACTCTCCTATGAGGTATAGGGAGCCAATTGCAAGGGTGTATTCAGGTCGTAATTGTTCGAGAATCGGTTTCACATCTTGTGGCGTTGACGCCTGAAGAACGGCTTCTGTGCATGACCAATCAAGAGGAACTAATTCTGAAAGAGGCACTCCAGGATAACGTCCTGTTTGAGGTACTGTAAGCAAAATATTCGCTGGTGGATGTTTCTTGCAGAGTTCAAGCAATGGGTGGACAAATGATTCCAAATTATCCTGTGGTGTGCAACCAAAGACCAAGGTCCATTCTTTTTCGAAGGACAAGAGTTCAGCGATTGTCGGAATCACACGCTTCAATCCACTCAGATTATGAGCAGCATCTACGAAAAGAGATCCTTGCCAAGACATAGGTTCGATGTGTTGCATACGACCTGGCCAATTGAGGGCAAGCATGGATTCTTCAAGCGAATCAATGTTTAGATTGAGATGGGTCAAGGTTGCCTTGACCAGAGTTGCAGCCTCTTCTTTCATCGAAGAATTGGAGTCAATCTCAATCCATTCTACAGTTGCAGGCGAAGGTATCTCCCCTAGATGTTCTTGTCCAGCATACAGTGCTTCATGTTCAACTGCAGAACGAGCCTTGAAGTCCTGAATCTCGCGGACAAGTATCGGTTTGTTTGGTCGAGCGATGGCAGCCTTTTCAGCAGCAATTTCAGCCAATGTATCGCCAAGAATATCTCGATGTTCGAGTTGAATTGAAGTAAGAAGACACAGATCTGCTGGTAGGATTCGTGTCGCATCAAAGCGTCCACCAAGTCCTGTTTCGACGATGAACACATCAGGATTCAAATCGCGAGCACACAAGCACGAAGCAAGAAATGTAACCTCGAAGAAGGTGAGTTCAATGTCTAAATCAACTTCAGTTTGTCGAATAAGGGACAGGTAGATGTCGAATAGTTGTTCTGAGATAGGGCTGCCATTAATTCGAATTCGCTCTTCAATGCGTAGGAGATGTGGTGAAGTGAACATGACTGTAGTTTGCCTCAACTGGTTGAGATGAGTAGCAGTCAATGCACACACAGTCCCCTTTCCGTTACTTCCTGCAACGTGGATGATGGTTGATTCATAGAATTGAATAAGGGATTTATGAGCCGCATGAATGCGTTCAAGTCCGAGTCTCATGCCACGACGCTTCGTCTGGTCAAGCCACAGTCGAATATCGGACATTTGTTCCCCCAGTTTCTTCCTGTGGGGCCCTCATGATAGGTGTGGCGATAGGCGATTCTAGCCATGGTTGCAGCGATGTGCTCAAATGTAGTCCTTGTCTGGCAGAAGCATGAGCGACATGAACGGAGACTTCCGCCGCCAACTTCCATCTATGATTGGAATGGCCTCGATGTTCTTGGTTACCATCTTCCTTGCTATGTTTATCCGCCCTTGGTACGATAAGGCTGGATTGCAAGCGTTCGGAGCTGAGGGGGCATCGCAGTTACGCTATATCGGGCTTGAATTGTTGATGATTTTTGTCTTCACAGCAGCGATTCTCGCTCTTGCTCGTTACAAGAAAGAGTGGATCATCAAGTACGGAATCATGGGTATTCTCTTCATCGCCTTGATGTATGCAAGCGTACCACTCGCTCATCAGATCATGGTCGATGACACCGTGGAACCCTTCGAATATGAATCAACAGACTTCGTAGAGGCTGAATACTTGGCTGAAATTGGTATGAATCAATACATTGATTCGATTCGAACCAATGAAAATGGAATCATCAACAATACGATTCGGTTGAATCAACTCGGAATGGATGAACCTGTTTGGACATCGGTCATTCCTCATGGAAACGAGAGTTATGAACTTGCTAAACTCGTTGTTGCAACTGGCCCAGATACAATTACAATCAACAATGGAGCACTTATCCATACGCTCTCACTTACCGATGGAACTCTCCTTTCAACCTACGAGTGTTTCGAATACGATCAAGAAGGCAATCTAATCCCTATCGTGCAGTTCGGTTGCATACTTGCAGTCGAAACAAGTGATTCGGTATACATCGTTGATGGTGGAGAGAAACTCCATCGCTTTGCCACATTTGATGAAGCGCCCAATGTCATGACATTGCAGGCCGTCTGGCAACTTCCAAGCGAGATGAAAGTTGTTGATGACCTCATTGAAGCCGAACTACTCGATGATACTCACCTTCTCATTGTCAGTAAGGAGATGGCGGGTGTTGTTGAATTAGAAAAGACCGCTAGTCAAATCGGAGAAGTCGGTTCAGGCTTCCAACAATCTGCAAAGGTCCTCATCAATGCAACCTCGAGTGCAAACTTCTCAGCAGCAGATGTAGGCTACTCCAACGTCGCTGATGTACCGATGAGTGAAGCGGATAATGCCGACCAACTCATTGTCCTCGGAACTGAAGACGGAGACATCATGTCTTGGAATTATCAACCAGGTGAAGAGGAACTTGTTGTCGAAGAAAGCAGAGTTTCAATCAATAACTTCGCTGATCAAATCCGAGACGTTCGACTGACAGATATTGACAACTCAGGTTACACTGAACTCTTGATCACAACTGAAGATGAAGCACGTCTCTTGTATGGGTCGAGTATGGTTCAGAGATTGATTGTTGATGTAGCAGAAGGAGAAAACGTAGCAGTTGCCTTTGGTGATACACCAAAAGATGTAGAAGATGATACAACGCATCTTCATGCCATTGTCATTGGTGAGAATTATTCCACAACCTCAGGAGTTGTTGAGTCCTCAATGTTCCTCAGTGGAGGAATTGTCTTTGAGGACGTTCCAACATTGATTGGATTGCTTGTAAGCATCATCCTGATGATTCTACTCTATGTTCACAGTGAATGGTATGTCGTCAATACGGTTGGGATCCTTGTCGGTTCAGGCGTCATTGTTATGCTCGGTGTTTCCTTTGTTCCAACCTTGATTATGGTGTTCATGGTTGCCGCAGCGATATACGATGCATGGGCTGTGTACAAGTCAAAGCATATGCTCGATCTTGCTGATACGATGATCAATCTCAATTTGCCTATTCTCTTGGTTGCCCCTCAAGATTCAGACTATTCATTCAGAGCAGAACGCGCTCCTCTTGGAGATTATGAGGTCGAATCTACCACAGATGATCAAGAGTCTACGCAACCTCGTGAGCGAGTTATCAAGAAGAGTAATGATGCTATGCTGATGGGCTTAGGCGATGTTATCTTCCCTGGTATGCTCGTTCTCTCTACTCTCCAGTACATCGGAGGCGATGATGGCTGGATTATGGCCATGGCAACACTCTTTGGAAGTCTTGTAGGGTATTCAGTCCTCATGTGGTATGTTGGCCAGGGTAAGGCACAAGCAGGCCTTCCACTCCTCAATGGTGGAGCGATTCTTGGTTATGTTCTAGGTGGATTGATGACCATCGGAATGGCAATGTTCCAATTCAATATCAGTTTGTAGGTGATGAATGATGCTTGATATCCATTTATTCAGAGACGAACCAGACAGAATTCGTGCAGATTTCGATCGACGAAGCCTTCCTCATGACCAAATTAACAGCGTCATTGAATTAGATGGAAAATGGAAAGACTTACTTCACAAAACGTCGGATTTGAGACGTCAAAAGAACGAGGCTGCTCGTGGAATTGGAGCAGCTAAAAAATCCGGAGATGAAGCAGAAGCACAACGTATTCTTGCTGAAGTGGCAGATTTAGGTTCACGGATTTCTGAGATGGAAGTTCAGACTACGGCGGTTCTTGAGCAGCGTGACGCTATTCGCATGCGGATTCCTAACCTCCTTCATCCAGAAGTACCATCTGGTGCTGATGAATCTGGAAACACGAAGCATTCCTTGCATGGTCAAAAACCAACGTTTACGTTCGAACCAAAAACCCACAATGAACTGATTGAAGAGAACAAATGGGTTGATCTTGAACGTGCTGCTAAGATTACAGGGAGTCGTTTCTTTTTCCTAAAGGGAGACCTTGCACGGATGGAAATGGCTCTACAAGCCTTCTCTGTTGATTTCATTCAACAACGTGGCTTCACCTTCGTTCAACCACCGGTCATGATGAATCGTGCTGCTTACGAAGGTGTAACTGACCTTTCTGACTTTGAAACAGTGATGTATGGAGTTGAACCCGATGGCTACTACATGATTGCAACTGCTGAACATCCTCTAACTGCAATGTTCATGGGAGAGACAATCCCAGAGGATCAATTGCCCATCAAGATGGTCGGTGTGTCCTCATGTTTCCGTCGAGAAGTAGGTGCTCATGGGCAATCGGACAGAGGCATTTGGAGAGTCCATCAGTTCACTAAAATTGAACAAATCATTCTTACAACTCCTGAAACCTCATGGGAACTTCATGAAGAATTATTACAAAACTGTGTTGACCTTTGGGATGCACTCGGACTCCATTATGAAGTCGTCAACATTTGTACCGGAGACATGGGGACTGTTGCTGCACGTAAGTATGATCTTGAAGCATGGCTTCCTGGTGCGAAAGCATTCAAGGAAATTGTTTCATGCTCGAACTGTACGGATTACCAATCCAATCGCCTCGACATTCGATATGGAACGCCTGGACATCCAAACCAACCGATGGTGCACACATTGAATTCAACAGCAGTAGCGACTTCAAGGGCTCTTGTAGCAATCATTGAGCAGAACCAACTCGAGGATGGTCGCGTCCGTGTACCAGAAGCACTCCAGCCGTATATGCAAGGCCAAGACGTGCTTGAACCGTGTAACTGGTAGATTTAATAACTATTAATAAATACTCAATTCGGAGCGGATTGAGATGATGTATTTTGGATACGGGTCAAACTTAGACTGGAACGACTGGAAAGGATTTTGTGAAAGAAAAGGAAGAAACCCTGACGGGTTTAGGGAGATCGAACCTGCATGGGTGCTTGGCCACAACCTAAAATTTCACTATCACTCTTCAGGGCGAAATGGCGGGGCTGCGGACGTAGTGCCTCTGAACCATTACCATGCAACTCCTGGTGCTCTGTTCGAACTGGATGAGGATACTTGGCAAACGATGAACATGAAAGAAGGTACGAAAGGGGGTTACTACAAGCCCAAGGAAGTCCTTGTTGTAAGGCAGAGTGGAGAAATATGCACAGCTTTGACCTACGTTGTTTGTGAAGAGAAAATCAAACCTCATTACACGAAACCGAGTGCCGAGTATGAACAATTAATCCGACAAGGACTTCTCAGTCGAAGCCTTCCAGACTCTGGTCTAGATCATTCAATGGATGGAAATTGGGAACTCCCAGTCATCGAACATCTGTTTGTGTATGGTACACTGATGAGCGGTGAGGTTCGTCATGGAGAGCTTTCTCCATACATTGAATCAATAGAAGATGGAAACATGCAAGGAATACTCTACGATCTTGATTATTATCCAGGGATCAAAACAGGAGAAGGGCTTGTTCACGGAGAATTGATCAAAATGAATGATGTTGAGTCATGCCTAAACAATATCGATTCGATTGAAGGATTCTATGGCTATGGACACAAAAATTCTCTGTATGAACGAACGATTGTTCCGGTTCAAACAAATCAAGGCGTGGAATGGGCGTGGACATATGTCTATTCGGGACACGTAGAAGAGAATATTCGGATTCATTCAGGTCGATGGAAGCAACGTTAACACCGAAAAGTTCCATTAACGATGATTCTTTTCAAAACACCAGTTTATAGGTAAACGTAAACAAAATCTTCGATAAGGTGAAAAAAATGAGTAATAAAATATCAAGAATTGGATTTGTAGCAAGTATGTTGTCAGTTGTATTGTCCCTGTACATCTATTTTGTAAATGGCGATAAGGAGTTAGGGATCTTCGTCGGTCTTTGGGCTCCAACATTAATTCTTGCAACAAAAGAAATTGAAAATATGCTTGAAAAGTAATCTTTACTCTTCTCCAGATTCGATCATCTTGTACGTTTTCCTATAGTCCGTAAGGTGGTTGTGAATGGTTAAAATAACATCTGGAAATACGAGAAAGTACGGCACAGTCGATGTTTTCAATCTATCAGAATGGGGTCGTCCCATTGCTCGGATTGCTGCTAAGTTCCTTGAAAAAAAACCAATCTCGGTCATTCAAGTTACCAACATACACTTCCTGCTTTCCTTATTTTGTGCATGGCTAATTTATGAAGGCTATTTGCTGGAGGGTTGTTTCCTTTTGGTCATCAAAGGCGTCATCGACGCAGTTGATGGCGAACTTGCACGCATTCGGGAAAGGCCTTCACATGTTGGGAGATATTGGGATACGGTCGCTGATACGATTGGACTCATTGCAGTAATGTGCGCTTTTGGGGTTGTCTTAGATTGGGAGATCGGTTTGACATCGTTCATAATTCTCGCCACCTTGTTTCAATACTCATTATTCAATCATTTTTCAATATTAATGCGAATGCTGGGATCTGGAGATTCAACGAGTCGAATTGATGAACGTATTCGCCCTATTGCTCAACCTTGGGAGAGCCAAAGGACTGTGAATATATTCCACACAATATATGTTCTTTTTTTCAGCTGGCAAGACAGCCTTGTCTCCAAGTTATCTGGAAAGGGATCCGAGAAATTACGGTTTGAATTAACCGTATCATCCTCCCTTGGTTACGGAATGCAATCCATTATCATCCTTTTACTTGCATTCACTCAGAATCTGAGTTACTTACCGCACTTGGTATTAGGTGTGAATGGTTTCTTAGTAGTCCTAGTTCTTCTCCGAAGTCGTATAGGATGAAAGCGAACACGATGCCAAACCGAATTTCACAGGGATCACATATTCCGTGTATACACGAGGGGGCGCTTGTGTATGTATACGACAACGAGGGTAGCGTTGTATATGACCCACTGCTAACCCATGTGAACGGAATGATTGTGTACAAGGGTGTTTAGGATAAGCCCACATAAACAAACCATGTTTACTTGTATCTTACTAAATATTCTAAATATTGCACCATTCAGGTGAACTGAAATTGACATCGTTCCAATAATTTTCATTTTCTCCATCTTTATCACTCGACATAACCCAACATTCGTCTCCTGATACTGTTCCATCATCTGTCTCTGCATAAGGGGCGACAAACAAAAATTCCTCTGAAATTTGATATTTGTAAAGATACTCGTATCCTTTGTCATCGGACCATTCTAGAAATAAATCATTTCCATCAACTCTCCATCCAATGATCGAAATATCTGAAGAAGTTGTATGAACAACATCTCCATCTGATTGGAATTCTATCGAGTCATAAGGATCATACCATTCGCCTACAATATCTGCATTTGAGTAATTAGACATTACCCCTAGAACTCCAACTAATACAAGCGCCAAAACTACGGTCCCTGCATAGATGCCCTTCGCAACATTCGATTCTGAAAAACGGTCCATTCTAAACCACTTAATTTCCTCTTTGACACCAATTAAAGCGCTTCCTGCTGCTATGAAGAATATCGTTGTGAAGTATGAAAGGAAACCTAAAAAGAAGGTGATATTTGTACCAGTAAGGGCTAGTACAAAGTCTAAGATTCCAACTCCAATTAAGACATAGCCGAGAAATGCCACATACTCTTCAGTACCTGTAAATTGTGATTCTGAAGAAGTGAATTCATGTTGAGGTGTAGGATATTCAGGAGATCCTAATTCGGTTATTTCTTGTTGAACAATTTCATCATCGTGCCCAATTGCGCCATTTTGTATGGCTTCTAATTGTTTTTCAGTAGGGACCCATTCGCCTTCAACCATTTGCCAAAATCCATCTTCACTGATTTCACTCATGACACTCAATCTGAAATCGCTTATTTCAACTTGTTGCGCATTATATTCACAAGGGCCCCCCTTGTAGTCCTATACGACATCGAGGGTACCCATGGCATCGTATGCGTGCACAACGGCACCCCTTTCGTACAGTTTTACTATATTTCTCAGATACAGTGGTCAGTTACTACGTGTTGGGTAGGGCCGGCTCCTAGTAAGGTCATACAAGTCAAAACAACTGGCGGTAATTTGAGCACATTGATGCCAGCAATAAACGCTGAAAATTTGGAATCAATTCGTCCCTTGCTTGTGATTAATTTCATGGATCTCATAGCAAAGTCGGACCCTTGTACAATTATTCTTTCAACGGCTGGACAATTTCTGATGTAATCCCTAATTTGATGAACCAAATGCTGCGGGTGCATATGATAATTCCACCAAAAATCTGCTTTAATGACGAGGGTTTGACAGCAGTGTCCATCGTGGTGCCCACCAGCCC
>ERZ1046740.589-NODE-589-length-29860-cov-55.455930_pt1 | contig 29860 bp, 35 predicted proteins | sample MGYA00383093_ERZ1046740 | MGnify/ENA primary metagenome ERZ1046740 (study PRJEB29581, sample SAMEA5548363) | metagenome | biome: marine; feature: coastal; material: water | depth 25 m | study: Short-term variability in the microbial, nano- and picoplankton... | reverse complement strand
ATAGTACCAGCGATGTAACCACCGTTTTCAACTGGACGACCTAGAAGTCTCCACATGTCAGTAATATCTGTCATTGGACCATCGAACAAGTTAAGCATTGCAGGTGGAACATGGAAATCTTGCATTTGTGCATCAGCAACATCACCCATACCTTGGTTATTACCAATAGCTAGAGTAAGGAAAGATACAATCATTGCACGGCCGTCAATTACGTTACGGTCAAATAGATCGTTAGGGTATGCAATTTTCATGATGCCGGCAGCTTCATCAATTTCGTATACCATTGCGTCAACTGACTTAGTAAAGTCATCAGTAGTTGATACTTCTACGTTAGTACCCGTTGAAGATTCAGCAGCAAAGTGAGCGGCTACTTCTAAGTAACCATAACCTGCAGCTGGGTGCATAGTGTAAGCAACTAAAATGTGCTTGCCTTCTGCGATTAGCGTATCTTCGTCTAATGACAAATCAGCATATCTATTCGATTGATCCATTGTGGACTCCTATCTATTAAAAAACACCCATTATAGGGAAGTATCTATATAATGTAAAATAATATTTATTTAACAAATAATAAGTTTTACTTATGATTAATTACACACTTAAACAATTATATAGCTTTGAAGCTGTTGTTCGTTTGAAGAGCTTTACCAAGGCTAGTAAAGAATTGTTTATTACTCAGCCTGCCGTTTATATGCAAATCCAACAACTAACAAAAAATATTGGATCGGATTTAATCAATACTAACGGCAAAGTAATCACACCCACCTTTATTGGTAAAAAATTCTACCGAACTTGCATTGATGTTATTGAAAAACTTGAGCAATCTAAATCCGACATTGAGCAGACATTAGATCCTGAATCTGGACATTTGCAAATTGCTGTTGCAACAACAACCAATTCGTTTGTTTCTAGAATTTTAGCAAAATTTAAAAATCAATATCCAAAAATGACTTTTCACTTAGAGGTAACCAATAGAAAATTTTTATTGGAAAAACTAATTAAAAATACTGCTGATTTAGTCATTATGGGTGAGCCGCCACTTGAAATGAAACTTGAAACTGTGCCATTTATGGAAAACCCATTAATTGCCATAGCCCATCCAGAACACCCATTACTAAAAAATAAAAACAATACAATTAATACTTTAAATAAGGAAACTCTTATCACCCGTGAACACGGTTCTGGAACGCGTATTACTATTGAACGTATTACTGGTATGAGATTTAACTCAGACATCGAAATTAACTCAAATGAGGCGATTATTGAGGCTGTTCAAGCAGGATTAGGCATTGGATTTGTGTCAAAACATACAGTAAAGTTAGAACTTGAGAGTGGTGTTATCAAACAATTAAATGCTGAAAAATTTCCCATTACACGTCATTGGTATGTTGTACACAATAACAAAAATACACTCTCACCTATTGCTCAACGCTTCAAAGACTTCATTATTAAAAGTAGTTAAAGTAAGATCTTTTTAAGCAAAAATCCAATCGCCAATAAAATTACCACACCTAAAGTTTTTTCCATAGTTTTTGGGCTAAATTTAAACGAGCCTAAATAAGAACCTAAAAAACCACCTATCAGAACCGCCGCAATCAATGGCATATACTCTAATAAATCAATTGAGTTGTATTGCAGGCGCGATACTAAACCAGATAAAGACACCACCCAAACAAATACCACGCCAGCTGCTGCTGCTTCTTTTTGAGTGCCGATATTCAGCATAATGATTAATGGAACCAAATACACGCCACCACCGATACCAACAATACCTGCCACCAAACCTAAAATAGAGCCTGATATTAATGAAACAATAATTTTCTGCTTTTGGGTTAGTTTGAATCTAAATCCAGTATCTTCCCAAAGATAGATTCTAGCAGCCACCAAAATAAGTGAAACCAATAGCACCCATAAAAATACCTCTTTTGGCAAATGCAGCGATCCACCAAAATAAGCAAATGGAATGGCAGATATCAAAAATGGCAGAATAATATGAAGCCTACCATGTCTATTTCTAAGATAGTTGTAACTACCTATCGTTGTTACAAATAAGTTAAGCGACAACGATACCATTGGAATAACCAGCGTAGACATGCCAGAGATCGCCATAATTGCTGTATACGATGATCCACCACCCATACCAACAGACGAATAAACAAACGCCACCAAGAAAAATAGCAATGGCAATATAATATCTAAATAAGGAGTAACTTCCATAAATGGAAATTTTACGGACTAGTTGCTAATAATTAATTGATTAAAATCAACTAATTACGAAAATACCACGGTTTTGTTATTACAAGTCAATACGCGATCTTCTAAATGAAATTGCAAGCCTTTTGCAAGTGTAATCTTTTCTACATCTTGACCCATTTTTTTCATGTCATCAGCGCTATCACCATGATTAACTCTAACCACGTCTTGTTCAATAATTGGCCCTTCATCTAGATTGGCTGTTACATAATGACAGGTTGCACCAATAAGTTTTACCCCGCGCTCAGCGGCACGCTCGTATGGATTGGCGCCCACAAAAGAAGGTAAGAATGAATGATGGATATTAATAATTTTTCCAGCGTATTTATCGCACATATCTTGAGGAATAATTTGCATATAACGCGCAAGCACAATAACATCAGGGTTAAATTCATCCACTGCTTGAGTCATCTTAATAATATCGACATTTTTAGTATCTTTATTAATACTCACTTTTTTAAAATCTACATCATACCAACTGGCCAATTTTGACAGCTTGTTATGATTGGATAACACACCAACAATCTCACCTTCTAACTCAGACTCGTGCCCACGGTGCAGCAAATCAGCCACACAATGAGAAGATAAAGAACCCATAATAAGTACACGTTTTAATTGCGCAGAATCACTAATTTTCCAAGCCATGTTGTATTGATTGGCCAGCTTTTCAAAGGCATTTTTAAACACATCTAGAGTACAAGAAACCGAGTTAGACTCTACTTCGATGCGCATAAAAAAGTGCTTATTTTGATCATCAAGATGATGATGTGCTTCTTTAATATTACCGCCATGCTCCAAGATAAACTGACTCACTACAGCAACTAAGCCATGCGCATCAGGACAAGAGATTAAAAGCCTATAAACACTCATGTTCGATACTCCGCATTAATTTTAACGTAGTCATAAGAAAAATCAGTCGTCCACACACTTTCTTGCATATCACCCTTACCAATGTCAATAGTAATAACAATTTCTCCTTTTGCCATCTCATGAGATCCAGCTTCTTCAGTATAGCTAGAGTCTGGCTCACCCGATTTAACAATACTCACTTCATTTAAGTGAATGTTAATATCTTTAATATTAAGATTAGTAATATTAGCCCGGCCAACTGCTGCCAAAATCCTTCCCCAGTTTGCATCGCTGGCAAATAAAGCTGTTTTAACCAATGGCGAGTGTGCCACTGTATAAGCCACCTCCAAACAATCTTCATTGCTTAAACCACCCTTAACACACACTTCAACAAACTTAGTTGCCCCTTCACCATCTTTGATAATTTTATGTGCTAGTGCTTTAGTAACATCATTCAGAACTTGTTGAAACTCATGCATACAATCATCAAGATTAACATCGCTCATGCCCGTAGCGCTCAAAGTGCAAGCGTCATTAGTAGAAGTATCACCATCAACAGTAATGCGATTAAACGATTGATTAGTAGCTATTGTTAAGCATGATTGAAGTTGAACTTGAGTTGCCTTGATATCAGTAAATACAAAGCCGAGCATAGTAGCCATATCAGGGCGAATCATGCCAGAACCCTTGGCAATACCTGTCATTGTGACTAATTTACCGTTAACTTCAAATTGCTTAGAGATAGTCTTTTCAACTAAGTCTGTGGTTAAAATTCCCTTGGCTACTCGTCCAATAGTACTATCAGAAAGCTGAGACACTGCGCTTGGAATACCTAACTCAAATTTTGAAACATCTAGCTGTTGACCGATAACACCAGTTGAAAATGGCAACACCTGGTCCAGATTAATATCAAGCTCATTAGCTAGAATTTCACAAGTCTTAAGTGTGTTTTGCATGCCTTGAGAGCCGGTGCCCGCATTGGCGTTTCCACTATTAATTAGTAGTGCTAAGGGTGAATGCTCTAAGTGATTTTTAGCTATCAAAACGGGTGCCGCACAAAATACATTTTGAGTAAAAACACCAGCCGTTGTTGTGCCCGGTGTCAGCGAAATAACTGATAAATCTAACGCGTCGTTATTTTTAATGCTGGCATTAATTGCTGCACAAGTAACGCCGTTAATATTTAATAATGAATCAGCCATTGTCGATATAAAATCCTTAATAATTATAGGTATTTTACTGACTTAAACTCCTTGCAGTGTTATTTTCACCTATCTGCATATACTACTATTATCAAGCTTTAGCTGTTGTCTTTCTATTAAACGAAACCCAATAAGCAAACATAGAAAAAGTAAACACATATTGAATGATAAATTGAACCCATTCAGGCTTTGAATACCAGCCAAACAACACATGAAGTGGAATTCCTAAAGCGCCATCTTTATGGCTAAATATAGAATTGGCAACATTAAATGCTCGATCAAAAAACAAGCTATCTGCTGCAATCATGCTGTAACCCTTTAAAGCTGAAAGCCCCTCATGTATCGAGTAACCCAATAAAAATCCAGCTTGTAAAATTAAGTATGCTAGAGTCACTTTAAATAAAAGTGATAAGTTCACCCTAATCAAAGAATAAAAAATCAATACGGATAGTATCAATGCCAATAAAACACCCATAATTACTATATCAAATGAATACTTTCCTGCAAACGAAAAAATAGCGATTTCAGTACCTTCTCTAGCAATAATAATAAAAGAAATCCAAAATAAGGCACTCGAAGAGACGGTTTCGCCCACCTTATCTTTGACATGCTGAGACATGTTGGTACCATGACGAATCATCCATACAATAAAAACAGACACTAACGCCAATGCAATGAAGCTAGCCGCACTTTCCCATAACTTTGTTAAACTCGAAACACCGCCTAAATATTCAGAAAATAGACTTAAAAGCAATCCTAAAATAATAGAGGTAACGACACCTGTAATACTACCTTGAGTAATTTTACTCTTTAAATGTTTTTTATCAGTCTTTGCAATATACTGCAAAACAATAGCAATCAATAAAAAGGCCTCTAAACCCTCTCTAAACCCCATGATAAAGCTAGGCATTTGTACCATCTTATTTTCTCCTTAATGAATATTGTTAATCTAATAAATTACTAAATGCAAATGATACACGTTCTTATTTGCATTATCAATACTATTAAAAAAACTTTTAAAGAGGAGTGTAGCTATTTACAGTGTCGACAACTGGAAATAGTAGTGATGGGAATAGAAGTTTTAGAAGTTTTCCTACCGTAGCGCATCAACATATAAACTGATGCGCCAAGTAACACAATACTAAACACCAGCCAAAATATCGAGTTCAAAGGATGCTGCGAAAAAGTTGCCGTTTGATAAAACATTACCGCCACCACATAAGCCAACCCTGTTGACCATAGCGCACCAATCGTTGCCCAGCCTTTACCAACTTCACGCACCATAGCACCTAAAGCTGCCACACACGGAAAGTATAATAAAATAAATAACAGATAAGCAAAGGCACCAACCTTACCATCAAAGCGCGACACCATTACACCAAAGGTATCGGTAGACACCTCTTGTGAAACTGCTGCCAAATCTTGAGAGTGTGTATCATCCAACACACTTAAGCCTAGAGGGTCGGCAATATTGTCAAGTGCATCACTCAAATTAACAGGTACTGTCGCCAGCGCTTCATTCAGACCACCCAACAGATCAAATTCAGTTTCTTGCTCAGAAATACCCACCTGCTCAGCGGCTATATTCGAATAGAGTGAATCAAGCGTACCCACCACAACTTCTTTAGCCAAAATACCCGTAACAATGCCTACTGTTGCAGGCCAATTATCCTCACGAATACCCATCGGTTCAAACACAGGTGTAATAGCTTGTGCCAATGCACTAAGTGCTGAATTCTTAGAGTTTTGATTACCAAAACTACCATCCATACCTACGCTATTAATCACATTAATCAAAGTTACCACGATAACAATAATCTTTCCCGCACCCAATACAAAGCCCTTTAACTTGTTCCAAGTATTAATACTCAAATTTCTAAGCGATGGCAGTTGATAACCTGGCAACTCCATTAAAAAATCACTGGTTTCATCTTCTTGAAAAGCGCGTTTTAAAATTAAGCCAGTAAAAATGGCAAAAATAACACCGATTAAATACAAAGCAAATACGATATTTTGCCCGCCTACCGGGAAAAATGCTGCTGCAAATAATGCATATACTGCCAGTCTTGCACCGCATGACATAAACGGCGACATCATTACCGTGGTTACTCGCTCTCTGTGAGTGTCCAATGTACGCGCTGCCATAATGCCGGGAACGTTACAGCCAAAACCAACAATCAATGGAATAAAAGCTTTGCCAGATAAACCAATACGACGCATAAATTTATCCATCACAAAAGCAGCTCTCGCCATATAGCCCACCTCTTCTAACAAGGTTAAGAATAAATACAGCGAGGCAATAATGGGGATAAAGGTAGCCACCACTTGAATGCCACCACCAATACCATCGGCCACAATTACTTGTATGAATTCAGGCGCGCCAATATTGATCAAAACCTCTCTCATACCGTCCACAAAAATAACGCCTGCGGTCATATCAAAGAAATCAATCAACGCACCGCCAAAATTAATACTGAATAAAAAGAGTACATAAATCACTATTAAGAAAATCGGCACACCTGTCCAAGAGCCTAATACCCAGCGATCCACACTGTCAGATAGTGTTTGTTTAAAACTTGATGCATGGGTAATGACTGCATTGGCAATTTTACTAGCTGTATTAAATCTAGCTTCTGCTTCCAATAATTCAACAGCCTTGCTATCATCTTTTAATTGCTTAATTTTCTCTTGTGGATATTCAACATTGAATTCATCCAGCGGCTGATACTGGCTAGCTGCATTTGCAAAGATGGTTAAATCTAATGACTCCTTTAAAGAAATAGGAATCACTTCACAGCCAAAAGATTGCTTGATTAATTCAACATCAACTTTCATACCACGCTTAGCAACCACATCCATCATGTTAAGCAGCACAACGACATTAACACCCAACTCTCTAAGTTGCGTTGTTAAATACAAGCCCCTTTCTAACGTTGATGCATCAACAATATTAAAATATAAATGATCGGGATTATTGAGTGCAAAGTTTCTAGCGATTTGCTCATCTAATGAAGAGTTTTCATCATCAATAGAATAAACACCTGGTAAATCAACCACTAAAAACTGTTGATTATTAAAATTAAACTCACCCTCTTTACGCTCAACAGTTACACCAGGCCAATTGCCCGTGCGTTGCTTTGCGCCAGTTAGTAAATTAAATAAACTGGTTTTTCCAGCGTTAGGGTTGCCGATTAACGCAATTTTATCAAAATTCATAATTCACGTACTTCAATTAAATTGGCCATGGTTCTGCCAATGCTAACTCTAGCATTGCCCAAAGCAATAACCATATCGCCGCCACGATTCCTAAGGATGGAAATTTTTGAGCCCGTGTTAATACCCAAGCCTAATAATTTGATTTTTTTCTCGTGCGTTGTGTTGATTTTTCCAATCAAAACTTGTTGGCCAACTTTAAGTGTGGGTAGTGTTTCCATAGATAGTGCTATTTTATACTGTTGATAAATAATTGTAGTTGCCGAACGGCTAATTTAGTATAAAAATTTCCGTTAATATATTAACGCAAATGATACTCGTTATCATTTATAAAATCAATAGATTTACAGGAAAATATCCAATATTTGATAAAAAGTTAAACGTTTGGTAGTGTAACAACAATTCTAGCCCCGCCATAACTAGAATCAGCCACTACCACCTCTCCTGAATGAATGTCGACAATACGTTTAACAATAGATAAACCGAGTCCGGAGCCAATTTGTTTAGAGCCTGGGATTCTATAAAATCGATCAAAAACTCGATTGCGTAATTCTTTTGGAATACCTGAACCAGAATCCTCCACACTTAGAGTTATTAACTTGTCGGCATTCGTAATCGATACATGTACTTCTCCACCCTCTGGAGTATAAATAAAAGCATTTTTTAATAAATTGGCAATTAAAATTTCAAATAAAGTGTCAATTCCATTTAGACTGATGTTTTCAGCTGACTCCAAACTAAGATCTATTTTTTTCTCAAGTGCAACATGTGCTAACTGCGCCATTGATTGTTCGATAATTTTATTGATATTTAATATTTTGAATTCACCGTGTAATGCTTCGGGATCCAATCTCGCCAAGGTTAGTAATTGTTCCACAAGATTTGACGATCTATCCACACCACTCACAACCATTTTTAAAGCATGGTCTCTAATATCACTATCTTTGGCTTGTTGAGCAACTTGAGCTTGAGCTTTCAGTGCGGCTAATGGCGTTCTTAATTCATGTGAGGCATCTGAGGTAAACTGTCTTTCGGAGTGCATTGCCCTTCTAAGTTTTTTTAATAATTTATTAATCTCAGCAACAATCAAAGAAGCTTCACGCGGCACACGATCCATAGTAACACTAGTTAGCTGGTCAGCAGAACGCTTACTAATTTCATTCGTTAATTTTTGTAAGGGCTGCAGACCTTTGTTAACACTAAAAACAATCAACAAACTTAATATAGGAAGTGCAATAAAAATAGGCCAGAATTGATTGAGTGTAATTTTAGCAATCAATTCCTGGCGCACCGCATATTCCTCTCCAGCAATAATTAATAAATTCGATTCCTGATCACTTCTAGAAAGTAAACGCCACGTCTGCCCATCAACATCTTGATCGCTAAAGCCAAATTGTTTTGTCATTGAAATTAATGGTGCATTAGCTGATCGAAATAATAGCTTGTCACCTCTCCATACTTGAAATGCTAATTTATTTTCATAATCATGCACCAAATCAATAGCATCAGTATTGCTATTTTCTAAAGTATAGTTATCTCTTGCCAAGCCAAGCAACACATTAGTTGCTTGGGCTAATTGGGCATCAAAAACCTCTTCAATTTCATGTTCTGTTACTAACCAAGTATAAGTAACTGTTGCTACCCAGACTAGTACAAAAGCACTTATTAATGCTATAAAAAGCCTTTTTCGAATAGATTTCATTGCTCATCCTTTGAAATAATATAACCAACACCCCTAATGGTTCGTATAAAAGAGCTGCCTAATTTTTTTCTTAAATGATAGATATGCACCTCTAGTGCATTACTTTCAACATCTTCACCCCAGCCATACATGCGCTCCTCTAAGTAGCTACGAGATAATGCCCGCCCTGAGTTCTCCATTAATAATTGGAGTAAAGAGAATTCACGCTGAGAAAGCTTTATTTCAGAATTTTCAAAACAAACCTCATGAGAGGCCGGATTTAATGATACTGATCCAAGTTTTATAATAGGATCAACACGACCCAATGATCGACGTATTAGCGCCCTTAATCTGGCTGAGAGTTCATTCAAATCAAAAGGCTTGATTAAATAATCATCGGCACCCGCATCTAACCCTTGAATCCTATCATTAATTGAATCACGAGCTGTAAGAATAAGGACAGGTGTGCGATCATCTCTATTGCGCATAGATTTTAAAACCTCTAAACCATCCTTTCCTGGTAATCCAAGATCTAATACGACACCATCAAAATCACCACTCTTTAATGCAGACTCTGCCTGAATACCATCTTCAAACCAATCCACAGTATACCCATCATTGGCAAGCCCTTTTTGTGTAGCATCCCCAAGCAAACAATCATCTTCAACCAATAAAATCCTCATGCCTTAAGTTTATTATAAATATTACTCTCTATTGATTAATTTTCTTCCTTGCTAGTAATATTTTTTCATGGATTTCTATTTTCCTTCCAGCATCTGCAACAGGTCTTTCTGGACGCAATGGCGCCTCAAGTGCATGCTCTAATACAGCTATCGCTTCTTTATATTTTCCCTGCTCAATTAAAAAGTCACCATAAAAATAATTAGGGTCAATGCCATTTGGATTTATTTCTAATGCGCGATTTAAATAAAGCTTTGCGTCATCATTGCTGCCAAATGAAATTGGCCATCCTGGCGCTTGATAGTAAAGACTTCCTAAGCTAGTATAGATTGAACCATTTAATGCATTTGCGTTAATTTTTTCTGCATCAAGCAATCGGTCGCGCGCCTCTTCTATTAGTCCTAGAGCGCCCAGCCCACCTTTAGCACCTGCGTAAGTACTTAAGATAATACCTTCCCACACAAGCGGCTCGGCACGATCAGGATATTGACCGGTCAACTCATTGGCTTTTTTTGCCAAAATAGAGAATGCAGCCTCACGATTATCTTCTGTAGTTTCATAATTAATTAACGCCCATTCTTTTTGTAAAGATTGAATATTATCTTTAACTGTATCAGCAGTAGCAATACCGCTAAGAAAAGTGAAGATCATTATTGTTGTATATACTTTTATCATTTCATTCGCCTCTGTTATTTTATTTAATAAATTTTTTTGCTTCTTGATTTTGCTTTTTAAGCACCTTATCGACCAATCTAGGAAACAAGGCATTGATACGCACAAATATTTTCTCTGGAAATCCTAAATATTTATCCTTGGTCTCATTCTGTATTGCATTTACAATATCTTTTGCAACCTCAAACGGAGGGTCCATTTTTGTATTGAGATGCTCACACATCTGTGTAATGGAGTCAGAATTAAATGGCGTTTTAACAGCACGTGGGGCAATATAATTGACCTTAACACCAGTTCCATCCAATTCTCTTCTCAAGGCTTCACTAAACCCTCTAAGGGCAAATTTAGTAGAAGAATATGTTGCAAACCAAGCAAAAGAGATAGAGCCAAATATAGAGCCAATATTGACAATTTGACCAGAACCTTTTTCAACCATGTGCGGAACAACCATTCTTGATAAGTGCATAGGTGCCAATACATTAACCTTGAATAACAATTCAGTTGTTTCAGGATCTTCCAGTTCAAACTGAGTAAAACTCATTAAACCAGCAAGATTAATCAATATACCAATCTCACCAAAATTGGATAAAGTCTTAGCAATTATTTCGCGCCTATCTTTCTCTACTGAAATATCAGAAGCAATGGTTATAATTTTCTCTTCTAAGTTTTCACCTGATAATAACAATTCTTTTAATAAGTCATCTAAACAGGCTTGATTTTTATCAACCAATACAACATATGCACCCAAACTTACCAATAAACGAGAAACCTCTACACCTATCCCTCCACAAGCACCAACCAGAATAATTTTTTTATCATTTAAATTCATTGTATTCCTCTAAAAATATCGCCATATAGTTTGTACATAACTTTTGCACAGTGAATAACAGCCCTTTGGTCTTCGATATTTTCCAATCGGTTCATTAATTCTTCATAAAAAGATACGTGCTTAATGTCTAATGACCCATGCGAAGTTAAATAACTAAAAGCTTCATCTGGCAATCCAGTAGCATTCTGAATTGCTTCAGCTGATTGTGTTGCAAGTTGAACACTAGTACCTTCAAGAACCAAAACCATGCCGAAAAACCCAACAGGATTAATACGCCTAATGGTATCCCAAGCATATGACACCATTAATTCAGTAGCAATACTAGGATCTCCATGACGAATACCTTCGGAATCTCCACCCATTGCAGAGATATCGTTCAGAATCCATTCTTGATGCCCCATCTCTTCTTCAATATATTCCCCTACCGCTTCTCTGAGCCACTCCAATCGCTCTGGCAGTAACGATCCACATGCCATTAATAGTGGCGTTGTGAACTTAACATGGTGATAAGCCTGTACAAGAAATTCTTGATACAGATCTTTACTAATCTCCCCTTTGGCTGCAGCATGCAACACAGGAATAGATAAAAACTCATTTCTTTCTTTTTCTGTTTGCTTTATTAATGTCTGATAAAAACTCATTACTTAACCACCTTTTTTTCCAATTTATAAATATTTTCAATTCTTTGTTCATAACATGACCAAATGTTGTCTCTCTTTAAGCGTGCCGTTCCTGTCAACTGAGCGTTAACCACTGAAAATGGCTCATCTGCTAATATCCAAGAAGATACTTTGGCATAATCTGGTAATGTTTCATTAGCTCTTTGAATAGCCTTATCAATACTTGCACCAGGAAGTGCGAAAATAATGGCAGTATTCCACGGTTTCGCTTCACCAAATATGGCTGCCTGGATAATTTCTGGCTGTGCAATTAATTCTCTCTCTATCCATTCTGGAGCAATATTACGACCGAATGATGTGATAAATATATTCTTTTTTCTACCTTGTAAAACTAAAAACCCCTCTTCATCAATAAACCCAATATCTCCCGTAGACAAATAACCATCTTCATCTAAAGAGTTTGAAGAATCTCCTAGATAGCCCTTAAACATTGCACCACGAACTAAAACTTCTTTGTCATCTGCAATTTTTAAATCAATATGATCAAGTGGCTTTCCCACTGTTCCTATCTTTTTCGAACTAGGGCCATTAACAGTAACAACAGAAGTGGATTCCGACAACCCGTACCCCTCATATACGGGAAGATTTAGTGCTTTAGCCTTTTCAAGTATTTTTATTGATATTGGCGCACCCCCTACAGCAATAAATTTCATTGATTTTAGATATTCAACACCTAGCCCCATCACGCCAACCATAACGTCTAACATCTGAGGAATTAAAATGGTAGTTGTTGGAGTATGCTCATTCATTGTTTGAATAAACTTCTGAGGATTGATACCCGTAGCACCAGAAACACCTATACTCTCTTGAGAATAAATAATGGCAGTTGCGCCACAAACTAATGTTACATACAGTCCTGCGATGTTCTCTAGTAAGGTTGTCATGGGCAAGGCGCTAAAATGTCGATCTGAATTATTAACTTCAGATCTTTTTACAATAGAATGCACAGTGTCATATATAGCTGCTGAAGTAATGCAAACCCCTTTTGGTTCACCTGTTGTGCCAGAAGTATAGGTAATTTTGACAGTCCCCACTGGATGCTTTACTGGGGAGTTATTCAAGCTCACTTGATATACTTTCCGCCCACACAAATCGAATGATCGATCAATAACACCGTTAAATTTATTTGGCGTATAAGTAAATACAATTTGAACTCCGCCATTTCTCAATAAATGTTGAATCTGACTATTGGTGAAAAATCCTGGAATTGGAATGCAAACTTTTTTAACACTTAATAACGCCAAATCAATAATGGCCCATTCGGGGGTATTATCAAGATCAATAGCAAAGACGGTTTTTGAAGTTTTCTTAATATAGCTTGAGCATTGCCCAATCAAACTAACCAAATTTTGATAGGAAGCCTTAAATGTATTCCCTTCAATTGCTATTGAATCAGGCTGTTTTAAAGCAATATTCAGAATATCTTTAAAAACTGTCGATTCACTCATGCTAAATTAGGCCACCATTTTTGGGATGATATTATTTCTTTCAACTCTACACATATAACCCTTAGAGTATGCCTGATTCCAGACCATTGCTGCCCCTGCCCTATCTAGATTTTGAGGCCCTCCTAATACTTCAAAACCTTTATCTACATTACCTATGACTACTTGCGGCTTATGATCATAATAATCACCCCAATCAGCATTGTTATTATCTAAACTCTCAATAGTGGCATTGGCTAAATGATAAAGAGGAAGTTCTAACCTTTTAAATGAATTAACCAATAATGATGGCGCAGTAAAGACAACCCATTTATACCCAGCTCCGCGTAGAAATGCGGTCAACATATAAATCAGTAATCTTGCACCCCCTAAAGAAACAGCAGCTAAATTACCAACCTCAATTATCTCTTCTCGCTTTATATCTTTACCAATAATTCCTGACGCAGTCTCTTCAATACTAGTATTCAAATATTGCTCAAGAAATAAAGTGTCATCACCTGCAGATCTTAAGCCCAATGCGCTGTTGATGTTTCCATTTTTATCATGGATACTAAGCAACCATGGTAAAAATTCATGGACATCTGCACCATATTGGTTTAAAAACACATTATGAATAAAGCGTTCCACTTCAATTCTTTTGTTTTCACCATTCAATACAACATTTAAATCCATTATTAATACCTGTAAATTTATAATACTTAGGCAATATACTTGTTAAACCTTAAGACAGTCTTAAGACAAAAAAATACTTAATCATGCGTTTGTATATTTTTATTAAATTAAAATTCCATTATTTCTACACAACAAAAAAACACTAACTCTTAAAATCGGAATTAATGCAATTAACAAGAAATCGGTTTAACGTGTTTTTTTACACATAAAATAATAAAAAAGACCTTTATAAATTATGAATAAAACAAATCGCGCACAAGCCAGTCAAAAAATCACCATTATTGGTGCTATTGTTGATTTTGCGCTGGCAGTGTTTAAAGTTATTGTTGGTATCTTGGGCAACTCAGGTGCTTTGATTGCTGATGGTATCCATTCATTCTCAGATTTACTATCTGACGGCATTGTGCTTTATGCAGCTAAACACTCTCAAGAAGAAGCTGATGACAACCACCCTTATGGTCACCAAAAATTTGAAACAGTCGCCACACTAGGTCTAGCTATCATTTTGGCACTGATTGGTATTGGTATTATTTTTGATGCCTTTGATCGACTTAGTAATCCAATAGCACCATCTCATATTAATTTACTACTTGGTGTTGCAGGTATTTCTATTTTTTCTAAAGAGATGCTGTACTGGTATACACTCAAAATTGCCAAGACTTACAATTCCGACATGCTTAAAGCTAATGCTTGGCACCACAGGTCAGATGCGATTTCCTCAGTAGTTGTATTTGCAGGCGTTTTAGGCACGACATTTGGCTTTATTTATTTAGATGCAATTGCCGCGATCGTAGTTGGCCTAATGATTATTTACATTGCTTGGGAGCTTGGTACTAATGCCACTAAAGAATTGGTAGATACCTCAATTGATGCTGATCAAATCAAAACATTGCGCCATGCAATTGGGCAAATTAGTGGTGTTAATAATGTACACTCACTACGTACACGTAAAATTGGCCATACTATTTCTGCCGATGTTCACGTTCAAGTTGACCCTTTTTTAAGTGTGAGTGAGGGGCACATTATTAGTGTGAGTGTTGAACGTGCTGCCAAAGACTGTCTTGAGCGATTAACTGACGTGACGGTGCATATCGATCCTGAAGATGATGAAATTATAGCGCCTTATGAAAATCTACCAGAACGTGCAGAGGCACTTGGAATCTTAACCAAGGCTCTATACAACAATGAATGTGATGGCGAAATCAATCGCATTCAGTTGCACTATTTGGACAGTAAAATTCACGTAGATTTTTACCTACCATTAAGTTGTTTAGAAAATTCCAGTAGTGGTGATGAAATTTTAGCCAAACTACATAAAACAGTTGATAGCTTAGATCACTTTGGAATAATCAAAGTTTATTTCGGAAAAAATTAAAGACAATGATAAGCATGGCAAATAGCGCCTGCTAATGCATCTGCCGCATCCTCTTGTGGCGCTTTATTTAATTTCAATGCTTCGCATACCATGTAAGACACCTGATCTTTAGCGGCATGTCCTTTTCCTACAACTGCTTTTTTGATCTGATTAGGACTGTACTCCACCATACTAATTCCATTCATACCTGCGGCAGAAATAATCGCACCACGCGCATGACCAAGCTTAATAGCGGCATCTGGATTGGGGCGATCAGGGCGCATAAAAGCACGCTCAATCACTACAATGTCAGGTTGATATTTTTTAACCACTTGATCGATTTCTAAAAAAATTGTCGTAATGCGATCTGTTAGCTCGCCTTTGGTGCGAATACAACCACTGGCTAAGTATGTAAACTTTAGCTTGTCTGCTTCAATTAAGCCAAATCCAGTTATTCTGGAACCGGGATCTACCCCTAAAATTTTCATTAACTTTTTTAAATATAATTGATTAAAAAGTAGTTTACTATAAATATATTAACAGCACAGATGCTTGTATCAGCCTTGCCTAATTGATAAAAATCAATCAATGCAATTATAAATATAAGACATTTATGATATACTTTAGTTTTATCAATATTAAACAAGGATAGTTTATGGCAGTTTTAGAACTAAATGAAGGCAACTTTGACGATACAATTCAAAACAATGATATTGTTATTTTGGATTTTTGGGCACCGTGGTGTGGCCCTTGTAAATCATTCGCGCCAACTTATGAAGCCATGAGCGAAAAAATTGAAGGTGTTACTTTTGCAAAAATTAACACAGAAGATGAGCAAGAATTAGCAGGTAAATTCCAAATTCGCTCAATTCCTACATTGATGATTTTCAGAGAACAAATTGCTATTTTCTCTCAACCTGGTGCTATGGCTGAATCTGACCTTGAGACAGTTTTAAATAAAGCAAAAGAGCTTGATATGGCATTGGTTCGTAAAGAAATTGAAGAGCAGCAAGCAAAAGGCTAAATAAAGCTCGAATAAGCCTTTTCACTAAACCCAACACTTATACCAGCACTTGTTACTAAAACAGGTCGCTTGATAAGGGTTGGGCTTTTTAACGTCAATGCTAAAGTGATATTGGCTTTTTGTACATCGGTTAGATTTCTATAAGTAGTTGATCGCTTATTGATTAACTTATCCCAACCGACTGCATCAACAAAGCCTTGCAATATTTTTTCGTTAATTGGCTGATCTCGAAAATCAACAAATTCAAACTTGACATTATTATTGTCTAAATATTTTCTGGCTTTTTTGATGGTATCACAATTTTTAATGCCGTACATTTTCATCATCAATTCTCTTATTGATTAGAAAACTCTAAAATCTCTTTTTGCTCTTCATCAACAATAATACGCAAACCTTTGTTTGGATAATACCAATAAGATACACCTTCATTGGCTAACTCTATACGATCAGGCTTGCCAAATAAATCACGAATAACTTCTTGCTCTAAATCCGCCCTTGGAACAAAAGTTAGTGATTTTATAACCAGCTGACTCATTGACAATTCACCCTTGGCGGTAAACATGGTTTTCTTAACACCTGAAGGCATTAACATCGATTCATCAATATTCTCTCGTAGCATCAAAATAGCTTGATCATCAAGGATTAAATTTAGAATTATTTTGGCGCTAATGCCGCCTACTTTAGTGCTAGAAAAATACACTTCTAATTCTGGCGTCACATTCTCATTTTCAAATAATGCTGCATCAACCTCTGTACCAAACTGGCGAGCTGCATCAATTAAACGACTGCGCTCCATAGTTAAATCAAAAACTACCGTTTGATTTTGCTCATTGACATAACTCTGCCAAGGCATTGCTTGATTTTGAGGCATCTCAATATCTCGAGTAAAGAGAAAAATAAATGCAAATGCCAATAACGCGCCTAATAAAGTGTAGGCAACTATAACTCTTTCTTTCATCGGATAAAGGGCGGTTTTCCCGCTTTGTTGCGTAGCCAATTTAACGCCTTATAAGTTGGCTCATGGTTAATAAAATTTTGCTCTAATTTTCTCTTTCCTGGAAACTCCATTAAGAATAATCCCAGCAAAATTGATATTACACCTTGGCCTGGTGTTACCAGCATAATAATGCCAGCCAATACCAAAAAAATACCTAAAATCGTTTTAAGAACAAGGTTTATGATGCCTATTGGTGTTTTTGATATGTGCTGTAATTGATATTTTTCTGAAAAATAATCAACTGGAATTAGACCTAACAAATAAGGTGTAAGCAGTAGTGTTATAACAAATACAGCTGCAGAGATAATACTAATCGTCACTAGAAGATCTTCATATTGACCAACTGTTTCGAGTAACAATTCTAGCATGACAACATAAAAGTAACAGGACCATCATTGGTTAGTGACACTTGCATATCGGCACCAAAAATACCACTAGCCACTTGGGTGTGCGCCTTATCCATTTGCAACAAAAAGTAATCATACAATGCTTGTGCCTCAAGTGGCGGCTTGGCGGTTGAAAATCCAGGTCTCGTTCCAGAATGAGTATCTGCAGCGAGTGTAAATTGCGATACAACTAGTACGCCACCATTAATGTCTTTTACTGATAAATTCATCTTCTCATCATTATCGTAAAAAATACGATACGATAATAAGCGCTTAATCATTTTATCCATCTCAGACTGCTCATCGTATTTTTCAATACCAATAAAAACCAACAAGCCTTGAGCGATTTCACCAGTTATCTTTTTATCTACTTCAACTTTTGCGTGCGAGACACGCTGAATTAAGGCTTTCATACGCTTTAAATTAGCTTAGGTAAGATACATCAGCTACTGATAAAAATAGTGATCTAACCCAGTTGATCAAGCTCAAACGTGCTGCTTTAAGTTTCGCATCATCAGCATTTACCATAACCTCATCAAAGAAAGTATCGATACTTGCCTTAAGTGAAATTAGCTCATGGATATTATTAGCATAATCTGTTGATGTCTTTATCTTTGAGGCTGCAGCAGTTGTTGCTGCAAATAAAGCTTTTTCAGCTGATTCTACCAATATTGACTGATCTACCTCGGTAGATAAATCTTGATGGTCTTTAAGCATATTAGCAATACGCTTATTAGCTTCAATTAAACTTTCTGAGGCTTCATCCTTAATGAAAATATTCAACGCCTCTACTCGAAGGTGAAAGTCAAATGGTGATTCTGGCTTAACCGCTAATACTGCTTCAAACGCTTTGGCGCTTACTTTTTGCTCTTTATAGTAAGCACGCAGACGATCCATCATAAATTTATAAATAGCAGGTGCGCATTGAGCATCTACTTCTGATGAGTGCGCTGATAAAGAAGCTGATATCAATACTTTAAGATTAATCTCAAGCTTACTCTCCACCATAATTCTTAATAGACCAAGCGCCATTCGACGTAGTGCATAAGGATCTTTTGATCCAGTCGGACCTTGGCCAATGCCGTAAATACCAGTAATGGTATCTAGCTTATCGGCAATGGCAACCACCAAGCCTTCAGCTGTTGACGGCAATGTATCGCCTGAAAATCTAGGATGATAATGCTCACTAATCGCTGTAGCAACGGCTGAACTTTCGCCATCATTGTTAGCATAATAGCCGCCCATAACACCTTGTAAATCAGCAAACTCACCTACCATTTCTGACACAAGATCTGACTTACACAACAAGCCTGCACGTTTAGCATCTTGCTCATTGGCATTGATCATTTTTGCAATGCTGCCTGATAACACTTCAATACGCTTAACTTTGTCGCCCATTGATCCAAGTGATTTCATAAATAAAACTGAGTCAAGTTTTTCTAAACGAGATTTAAGCGTTTGACGCTTATCTTGATCCCAGAAAAATTCTGAATCGGCCAATCTTGGGCGAATAACACGCTCATTACCGTCAATAATAACCGACATATCACTAGACTCAATATTAGCAACCGAGATAAAGTTAGGCAATAATTTACCATCGGCGCTTAGCATGTGAAAATATTTCTGATGTGATTTCATGGCAGAAATTAACGCCTCTTCTGGCACCGCTAAAAATGACTCGCTAAAGCTACCTGAAAATGCTTTTGGATATTCAACCAGAGCACACACCTCATTTAATAGCGCTTCATCAATAACAGCCGTTGCATTTTGATCAACAGCAACTTGAATAACTTGAGCGCGAATGGTCTCTTTGCGCACATTAAAATCTACTTCAATTTGTGCTTGATCCATCATAATTTGACGATAGTCTTTTGCTTGAGAAATTTCAAACAATTGCACACCAGTAAAACGCAAACCACGTGTCATATTGCTTGAACTCATATCCATAATATTAGCCTTAACCACATCGCCACCAAGCAACATAACAAGCCAATGTGTTGGGCGCACAAACTGCATGTCTGAATCACCCCAGCGCATAGGTTTTGCAATAGGAATATTTTTAATAGCTGATTCAACAACTTGTTCTAACAATCCTTTAGTTTCTAAGCCTTTTTGCTCTTTGCTAAAGAAATAGTAATCCGCCTTACCAAAAGCTTTTTGCTCAAGTTCTGCTGCTGAAACACCGCAAGACTTTGCAAAGCCCTCAACCGCTTGATCAGGTGCACTTACCGAAGGGCCTTTGCGCTCGATAATTTGATCGGCTTGTTGCAGCTGAAGATCGTGCACCAATACTGCCAAACGCCTAGGTGTAGCAAAAGACTCGACCGATGAATAGCTAAGCTTTAATTCATCTAATTCTTTGGTTAAATTATCCGTCAAGGCTTTTGAAAGTTTTGGTAGAAGTTTTGGTGGCAGCTCTTCAGTGCCTAGTTCTAGTAAGAAATCTTGTGTATTCATATTGGTTAATTTTAAATAATTTGGAATCGAAGTCGTCCGTTAGCCAAATCGATCATCACTGATCTAGCATATAGTTTTGTTGGTACAACATCGAATTTTTTGTAAACACCGGCAATGGAAACCAATCCAGCATTAAAAGAATGTACAAAGATAGTTGCTTTTTCATCACCTTGAATGCCAGCAAATAAATTACCCTGAACTTCTTTGTAAGCAGAGATAGAGCCGAATGATAAAATGTCAGCACCTACTTTAACTTTGCCAAGCAAAACCAAATCTCGGTCTTCGGCAATAACTTGTTGGAATGAAAAAACCTTATTGCCAATAATTTTTGGCGCTAAATAAACCCTATCCAAATGTGGATTAGGAACACTTTCTTCAGGCTGAACATGGGCTTGAATTTTGATCTTATGCTTGCTATTTTTCGATAAAGATTTTCCAAATACTGCCAAACCAGAAAACTTAGCAAAATCAATCAACTCTTGTTTTTTTGATCGAATACCGACAGCTACCATTTCATTTTGCGCCAGTATTTCGATCAATACCGCCAGTTCATTTGCTTGGAAATGCTTATTTTCAATTTCCAGAATAACAGGTGCATGCTGGAATTGAGCCTTATTGTTACTGGCTAATGCATTAATCTCATCAACCAATGCGTCAGTATCATTACTCAAAACCCTTAAGGTATAGAGCGCCTCTGTTTGAGTGATGACCTCAATTTTATTCAACTGCGCCACCCTTGTGTACAGTCTAGATAATGCCAAACACGATTCATGCCCGTGTCACCACTCAACATTAATTCCAAAGGCGTCTTATGTTTAAATTTTTTCACACTACGCTTAAGCCAAACACTGGCGTATTCTTTATTAGTAGGAAAAGTAGTACCTAATGATTCGTAAATACCTAGAATCATTTTTGCACGTTTCATCATATCATCATCAAACTCAAACGCTTTATCACCACGACGATACATGTACAAATGCCTTGGTTTAATTGAGTTTTCAAGCCCTAAAACAACCAGCTGATCTGCATCTTCTAACTTCCAATTTTCTAGAATTTGAGAAAGTTGGAAAGTTAACTGTTTTTTTTCATCATCATTTAAATTGATAATATTTTCTTGTAAATCTGTTGTTGCCATTAATTCACCCTAAAGTGAAACAGAATCTCACGATCAAATACACTTTTATCAGGTGCAGGTGGCAAAGGTGATGCCTTATAAACCGCTCGTTCAATAGCATCTTTAAATGCTTTTGCTTTTATGTTGTTACCAATATTACAAGATTGCAAATTAACCATTTCCACCTTGCCGTTTAAATCTTGCAAGATATGCACATCACACCCCCAATCATCTTTAGCGCCCTTATTATAGCGCCACTCATCTTTTACTCGTGAGGCAATTTGGTTAACATAACTGGCTTTAAGCTCATTAAGAATATCTTCTTGGGCAAATTCACGCTCCTGATCTTCTTCTGCCTGAATCTCTTTCTTTAAAGATCTGTTATCTTGCTCTTTTTCGAATTTATTAGCTTCAACTGTGCGTAGTTTTTCAATCTCTTGTTTTTTCTTTTCAGCTATTTTGGCTTTTTTCTCGGCCTCTTTAGCTTTTTTCTCAGCTAATTTTTTCTTCTTTTCAGCTTCCTTAGCTTTTTTCTCAGCAATGTTCTTTTTCTTTAAAGCTTGTTTAATTTTTTTCTCAGCTACTTTGCGCTTCTTTTCTGCTTCCGCTTTTGCTTGTCTTTCTTTTTTGGTTTTTACTTTGAGTTTTTTTAATCGTTGTTGTTCTTTATAACGCTCGTTTTCAACCTTCTTTTCAGCACGTTTAAGATCGACTAAACGTTTCTCACGTTTTTGCCTAATATCAATCAATCGTTGCTTTTCTTTTTTTATTTCAGTTAGGTCAATTGTTACCGCCTTAGGTACGGCGCTAGATGTTTTCGGCGCCTGCTTAGGAATTTCCCAGCGTTGAACGTTAGAAAACACCAGACCAACAACCAAAGCAACGTGCAAAATAATTGCCGTCCAAAAAGCAATTGGGTGCTTATCAGCAATTTTAGGTAATTTGATCTTTTTAAGAATGGCTGTATTCATTATTTTATATCGCCAGATTCAGTCACAATACCAACCTTATCCACGCCATTTTTTTGCAAAAAAGCCATTAACGATACAACAACACCATAAGCAACATTAGCATCACCCCTAACAAACACTTTCATTGCTGGATAAATCTCTAAGCGCGCACTAACGCGTCCTGCAATAATGCCTAGTGGTAATTTTTCACCCTTGGACACATCAGAATCATCTTCGTTAAGTGAGTTAATAAAATAATCACCCTCTTTGTTGATGGTGATAATAGTTGGCTGTTGCTCGGTAAAATCTACCATCTTTGCATCAGCTGTCGGTAAATCTACTTCAATCCCTTGCTCAATAATCGGCGTTGTCATCATAAAGATAACTAACAAAACCAGCATTACATCAATATAGGGCACAATATTGATATTTGCATCAATTTTTGGCCTTTGACGTTGTGGTAATTCAATCATAACTGTGTATTATTTTTGTCTTTGAAAAGTAACAAACAACTCTTCAACAAATGAAGTGTACTTATTATTAATTTCGCCCACTTGGGTAATTAGTCGATTGTAAGCAATGGTTGCCGGAATGGCTGCAAACAAACCAAAAGCAGTTGCAATTAACGCTTCAGCAATACCAGGAGCAACAATCGAAATGGTCGCCTGTTTAACAGATGCCAAACCAATAAATGAATGCATAATTCCCCAAACAGTACCAAATAAGCCAATATACGGGCTTGATGATGCGATCATTGCTAACACACTCAAACCATGATCTAAGCGATCAACCTCGTTATTAACTGCTGTATTCATTGAACGATAAGCACGCTCTGAATTTATAACCAGTGCTTGATTAGAGGCTGAGGTTGAATGTGTAAATTCACCATAACCCGCGCCAAAAATATGCTCCATTGGCGTGCGATTAGACACTTGATCGGGAATTTGTCCATGCAAAATAGCAAGATCTGTATCTGCCAAAAAATTATTATGAAAGCTCTTAACGTCTTTATTGGCATCCATTAGCGTTTTTTTCTTAGACATAATAATCGTCCAAGAATAAATACTCATCAATACCAAAATAAACATCACTACTTGCACAACAAAACCTGCGCTAATAATTAAACTAAAAATTGATAAACTACTGTCCATTTATTTTCTCCAGAATGTCACTTGGAATGGCGCACGGTTTAAAATTTCGAGCGTCCAAACAAGCAACGGTAATTTGTGCCTTAAATAATACCTTATTTTGCTTAAGGCCCTTTATTTTCTGTGAAAAAATCAAGCTTGCTCGCCGTGCTTTTTCCACTTCAGTGTGAACCGTTAATAAATCATTAAATCGAGCAGGTAAAAGATAGTCAGCCTGAAGCGATTTAACAGCAAAAATAACACCCTGATCTTGGATGAGTTGGTCTTGCTCAAAACCCATATCCCGCAAAAATTCACTACGTCCACGTTCAATAAATTTTAGATAGTTTGCGTAATACACTACGCCGCCACTATCCGTGTCCTCGTAGTAAACCCTAACCTCTAAACTACTCATTAAACATGTCTTGGTTATTTGAAGGCTTGGTCAAACCTAGGTGCTCATAAGTTAAATTGGTCGCACTTCGGCCTCGTGGCGTACGGTGAATGAAGCCTTGCTGGATTAAATAAGGCTCTACCATATCTTCCAAAGTACCGCGCTCCTCACCAATTGCTGTGGCTAGCGTATCCAAACCAACGGGGCCACCTGAAAATTTATTAGTAATAATGGATAGATAATCACGATCTAATTGCTCTAATCCTGCCTCATCCACTTTTAGTGTGCTTAGTGCTTCGTTAGCAATGACTTGATGAATAACGCCGTTAGCTTTTACATCGGCAAAATCACGCACACGACGCAATAATCGATTGGCAATTCTTGGTGTTCCACGAGATCGTTTAGCAATCTCATAAGCACCACTCGATTCAATTTCAATACCTAGAATTCTAGCAGAGCGTTCCACAATTACTTGCAGATCTTTATCATTGTAGAACTCTAAACGTTGAACAATGCCAAAACGATCGCGTAGTGGTGAGGTTAGCATGCCGGCGCGAGTCGTAGCACCAATCAGTGTAAACGGGGGTAGCTCTAACTGCACAGAATGTGCAGCCACACCTTCACCCACCATAATATCTAACTTAAAATCCTCTAAAGCGGGATATAAAATCTCTTCAACTACAGGATTTAGACGGTGAATTTCATCAATAAACAAAACATCATAAGGCTCTAACTTAGTCAAAATTGCCGCTAAATCACCCGAACGCTCCAAAACTGGCCCTGAAGTTTGTTTTATTCCTGCACCCATTTGAATGGCAATAACATTGGCTAAGGTTGTTTTTCCTAGTCCAGGAGGACCATAAATTAAACAATGATCCAGTGCATCTTGACGTTTTTTAGCCGCCTCAATAAATAATGCCATTTGTGACTTTACATCATCCTGACCAATATATTCAGACAAGCTATCTGGTCGCACAGATGTCATTACAATATCTTCGCTACCTTGATCCTGTCCACCTACTAATGAATCTTCTTCTATCATACTGATTTAATGAATTTTTCAGTTATTTTAACTTGAGAACTCTTGAAGCAATAGCTTGATTTTGATTGACTGACTTTGGTGCTTCAATTTAATAACCTTGGCCAAATAGGAATTCTCATATTTCATGAATTTACTGACTTCTACCGTCCAATCAGGATTGCCGCTTAATTGATACTGAAAGACAATATTGGGTAACTTTTCCAGTGGAAAATGCCAGCCTAGTTCTTGATTCATCCACTGCTGTAAATTAAGATTTGTTTTTACCTTATTGATAAACAATCCTTGAGCAGTTGACTTAATACTTACTTGTCCTAAGCCCAAAGCGCCTATTAGAGTTAGATCAAATGCTCGATGATTAAACTCAATATCAAAGCCCAAGCTCTGAGATTGTCCTTGAGAGATGACACCAATTCTACCACTAGCATTCCATATGCTTGGAATAACACTCGATTCTACACTTTGCGTACGGGTATCAAGCGTTGCACAACCTTGTAAAAACAAAAAAACAAAAAGGGTAACAAATAATTTCATAAGAAAGATATTCTAACATTGACACTAGAATAGCGAACGCCTAAAAACGACTACTTAGGTATAATCAAGCGCTTATTGAGTTTGTTATTTTTGGATTTATGTCACGCATTGCTATTTTAAGTGTTAATCATGCCCAGGCGCCAGTTGCGGTGCGCGAGCGTGTGGCTTTTGCACCCAATGACCTAACTAGTGAATTACAAAAATTAAAAGCAATAGAGGACGTGCAAGCTTGTGTTATTTTGTCTACCTGTAATCGTTCGGAAATTTACGCCATTATTAACAATAACAATGCTAAAGAAACATTAAGCAATTATTTGTCACAGACGCACCAAATTCCTAGAAATGAAATAGACCCTTATTTGGTTTATTTTGAAGATGATGCAGCCCTCAGTCATATTTGCAATGTTGCTTGTGGATTAGATTCATTAGTTTTGGGCGAGCCGCAAATTCTTGGACAACTTAAAGACGCCTATCATATTGCCAAACAGGCTAATACACTAGATAAAAAATTAGAAAAATTGTTTCAACATGCGTTTTCTACTGCCAAAAAAGTACGCACAGATACTCAAATTGGATCGTCACCTGTTTCAATTGCCTATTGCGCCATCAAACTCAGTGAGAAAATCTTTGCTGATTTATCTGAACAAACGGTACTGTTAATTGGTGCAGGTGAAATGATCGAACTTTGCGCACAACATCTTAATCAAAAAGGTGTTAATAATATGATTGTTGCCAATAGAACCATTAAAAATGCACAAAAAATTGCATCACTTTACAATGCTCAATCCATCAGTTTAAAGCAATTTTCTTCAGTTATCCATCAAGCAGATATTATCATTTCATCAACTGCTGCTTCTGTACCTGTTATCGGCAAAGGTCTTATCGAAAGTGCACTTAAACTGCGCAAGCACAAACCTATGTTTATGCTTGATATTGCCATTCCAAGAGATATTGAGCCAGAGGTTGGTCAACTAGATGATGTTTATCTCTACACTATTGACGATCTCAAACAAGTCGTTAGTGACAACATTGACTCTCGCGGAAAAGAAAAAGCACTTGCGCAAGAAATTATCATTAAACAGTCTCAAGTTTTCAACAAATGGCTCTCTGTTCTACCCAATGAACAATTGGTGCAAAATTATCGAACCAGTGCCAATCAAATCAAAGAAGATGCACTAGAAGATGCACTAAAACGCCTAAATAATGGTGGTAATAGTGAGCAAATTATTAAAAAGTTAGCTGATCAACTAACCAATAAGTTACTGCATACAACTTTTAGAAATATTAAACAGGCTGATCACACTGATTTAACTCAATGTGAAAGCTGCATACCCAATCTTAAAAAATAATGAATGAATCAATCCTTGCAAAATTAGAGCAAATGTCCATGCGCCTAGAAGAAGTTGGCGCCATGCTAAGTGATCCTGATATAGCAAGAGACGCTAAAAAATTTAGAGATTTGTCTATTGAACATTCTCACTTAACACCTGTTAATGAGCAATATCAAGAGCATCTAACAACTGTTCAAAATCTTGAAGATGCCAAAATAATGCTTGAAGAGGATGATGCAGAAATCAAGGCTATGGCCAAAGAAGAGATTAACGATGCCAAGGAGAATTTAGAGCGTCTAGATCTTGAATTAAAAAAATCCCTACTACCTAAAGACCCTAACGACTCTCGTAATATTATTGTTGAAATTCGTGCCGGTACGGGTGGTGATGAAGCCTCTATTTTTTCCGGTGACTTATTTAGAATGTATAGTCGCTATTGTGAGAAGAAGAAATGGCAAATAGAGGTTATGAGCTCCAACATTGGCGACCATGGCGGCTATAAAGAGGTTATTGCTCGCATTAGTGGTACAGATGTTTATTCAAAATTAAAATTTGAATCGGGTGCTCACCGCGTTCAACGCGTACCAGAAACAGAAAGTCAAGGTAGAGTTCACACGTCAGCCTGTACAGTAGCGATCATGCCAGAAGTTGACAACATTGAAGAAGTTAATATTAATATGGGTGATGTACGTGTTGACACTTTTAGAGCCAGTGGCGCTGGTGGCCAGCACGTAAACAAAACTGACTCTGCAGTACGCGTTACTCATATTCCAACTGGGACCGTTGTTGAGTGTCAAGACGGGCGTTCACAGCACAAAAATAAAGCGCAAGCTATGTCAGTTCTTGCATCAAGAATTTTAGATGCACAACAGCAAGTTCAACAAAAAGAGCAGGCTTCAACCCGTAAGGAATTAGTAGGTAGCGGTGATAGGTCTCAAAGAATTCGCACTTATAATTATCCTCAAGGGCGTATCACAGACCATAGAATCAATCTAACACTATATAAATTAGCTGAAATTATGGAAGGTGATTTAGAGTCAATCATTGAGCCTCTAATTGTTGAACAGCAAACTAATCAATTATCAGATCTTAACGACGCACTAGCTTAATTTTCTAGGAAATAACTGAGAGAAAATAAACAAAACACCTAGTGTAATTACAATCATTGGGCCTGTAGCTAAATCATAAAATAGCGAGGCACCCAATCCCAATAAGACTGCCACAACTGAAATTACAACCGATTGAAATACCATGCTAACAGGTGACCAGGCGAACATTCTAGCAATAGCAGGTGGGATAATCAAGAGTGAAGTAATCAATAGTACGCCAACGATTTGTACAGAAATTGATACTGTTAGCGCAATCATAAACATAAACAATAATTGATAAAAATGACGGTTAAGACCTTGTGAAACGGCCAATTCTTCATTTAAAGTTAGTAGCAATAATCTTTGCCAAAAAATAATTAACAGGGTAACAACAACAACTAAAACGCTATAAATCCAAATAATATCTTGGTTGTTAATAGATAAGACATCACCAAATAATAATGCAAAATAATCAGTATTGGCGCCACCAACAACACCCAATATAACAATACCAAGTGACAAAGCAAAATGAGAGAAGATACCTAAAATAGTATCATTAGATAAAAATTGTCTTTGCTGCAAAACTACAATCAACCCAGCAAAAACAACACTTACAACTATCAGGCCTACATGCATTCCCAGGCCACTAACCAAACCCAGAGAAACACCCAACAAAGTTGAATGGGAAATAGATTCAGAAAAATAACTCATGCGCTTCCAAATAACAAAACACCCAAGTGAACCGGCAATAACAGAAATACCAACTGCTGCAATTAACGATCTAAGAATAAAATCTTCCACAAATTAAGCCTATTTACTGGCAATCTTGGCACAAGCCATATAAATACAGGCAGTGGTCAGTTAGCTGATAACCATGCTTTTTTGCAATATCATGCTGATGCTGCTCGATTACCTCATCATTAAACTCGTCAATCTTGCCACACTTTACGCATAATAAATGATCGTGATGCTCATTATTAGAAAGCTCATACACACTTTGCCCATTGTCAAAATTAAGTTTATTAATCATGCCTACCTCTTCAAACTGAGTAAGCACCCGATAAATGGTTGCTACACCAACCTCTTCACCCTGCATGACTAGTGTGCGATAAATATCTTCTGCACTCATATGGTGATTATCACTCTTCTCTAAAATCTCCAAGATCTTAAGTCTAGGTAGTGTTACCTTAAGTCCAGCGGTTTTTAAATCTTGAGCGTCCATATTCGCATCCTTGATGTAAAATCATAAATAATTATTTCAATCATTTTAATCAATTAATTACAAATGAACAAACTAACTTTAATTGCATTCTCATTCTCATTACCATTTTTATCTGCCTGCTCGCCTTCCATGCCAAGTATGCCCGAGCTTCCTGATATGCCAGATATCCTGCCTGACTTGTCACTGCCAACGCTTTATAAAGACGATATTCAACAAGGCTCTGTTTTAGAAAGATTTAAAATTAATCAGCTAAAAACTGGCATGTCAAAAACACAAGTTAAAGATTTAATTGGCTCGCCAAGTATTATCGATCCATTTCATAGCAATCAATGGGACTATATTAATCACTCAACACTGCATGAAAAAGACGATATTCATTACCGCTTAGTATTAAAGTTTACTGGTGAAAAATTAAGCTTAATTAACACTAGTGGCATTAAAAGTTTATCTGCATTAACTGATAAAGAAAAAGCACTTGAAGATCAGCGCATTGCTGAAGAAAAAGCAGTCATAGAAGCGAAAAAAAAAGCATTACTTAAAGCTAAAATTGTAGCAGAACAAAAAAAAATTGCTAAAGAAAAAGCAGTGGCTGAAGCTGAACAGCAAAGAATTTTGGCAGAAAAAATGCAAGCTGAGGCATTAAAAAAAAATATTGAATTAGAAAAA
>ERZ1046740.588-NODE-588-length-29869-cov-5.668142_pt1 | contig 29869 bp, 17 predicted proteins | sample MGYA00383093_ERZ1046740 | MGnify/ENA primary metagenome ERZ1046740 (study PRJEB29581, sample SAMEA5548363) | metagenome | biome: marine; feature: coastal; material: water | depth 25 m | study: Short-term variability in the microbial, nano- and picoplankton... | reverse complement strand
GAAACTGATGCGCAGCGTTTGGGTCAAACGCCCTCCCGATTTAACGACCTCCCCTGATTACGAAACCGACTATCGGTTGCGGGTCTGGCAACGAATGAGGGTGATGCCCGACATTCTTTTTATGGATCACCTTGAACACGCCACCCAACTTCTTGTAACGCGCCTCCGCAATCGCGGTATTTTCCGCAACGGGCACCACTTCGTCCACATCACCCACGACATGAATAATGGGAATGCCAGCCTTCGCCAAGGGTGCTAAATGATCCAATGGGTTCCCTTGATAAGCCAGCGCGTCAGCCTCGGTAAAACCATAGGCCTGTAGGCACGCACGCCACCCACCGGCGGCGCCTTTGCCCGAGCCTTTGCCTGCCGGCCAGCTTTTGAAATCCATCACCGGCGCATCGGCATAGATCGCCGCTACCTTTTCCGGGTTGGCTGCCGCCCAGTTATACACGATCAGGCCGCCGCGTGACATGCCTTCCAACACGACACGATCTGCAAACAAATGCTCAAAACGTAAATAATCATAAAAGGCATTCCAACGCTTCACCGCAGCAGTATTGCCAAACAGACCACCGACATGGCAATAGACGACGTGGTAGCCGCGCTCCAGCATCGCGATATCAAACTGCGGCTCATGCCCCCAGAAGCGCGCACGCCATACCCAAGGCTTCCCGTCGGCCACCGTCTTGGGCACCACCACTTTACAGGCATTGCCCTCAAACTTGAAGTCATACTGATCGAAGCCATGAAAGGAGGACTTTTTTCCATCCCAAGGAGACGCCGCCGATGACTTCGACGTATTTGGCCCCACTTGAGGCGCACCGCCTGCCCGCGCGTTTTTACGCTTCAGGCTTTCAGCATCGAGCTCTGCCCGCGTCATGACGCCATCGCGATTTACATCGGCCTGCTCAAAGAAATCAACGAACTGAGCTTTCACCGCCGCAGTAAATGTCCGACCGCGCTTCTCGATGTTAGTGCGCTTGCCTTCGATAAACGCGTCCTGACTGATTCCTGAATGGCTCGGGTTCTTTTCAGTTTGTGCGGATCGGGGCATCGCCAACTGAGGCGAAGTCTTCCCAAGAATGGCGGTCGCAACCGTTTCGGCAATGACCTTCGCACCCGCAACATTAGGATGCAGCCCATCGCGGCTAAGCGCTGGTTGATCGACCAATGGCTGATAAAGATTGATCACTCGGACACCTGCGTCGTGCGATACTGCATCCACCAGCGGAATGAGTTCTTGCCGAACGATACTATCTTTAAAATCCCCCTTCGTACGAAAAACCGGCGCAGGGTAGCAAATCATCACAGTCGGCTGGCTCGGTAGCCCCTGAAAGGTTCGGATCATGTCGATATAATCTGCCTTATAGTCCGCCTTAAATTTCCAGTTGCGCGCCTTCATATCGTTCGTGCCCAGTTTGATCACCACGAGATCGGGTTCAAAATCCTGCGCCGCCTGAAACTGTGGCTGCTTCCAGTAAGGCTTATTCCCCTGCTTGAGCATGGTCGAGCCGCTCACCCCGAAGTTCTTTACCTGATAGGCATCGCCCAACAAGGCACCAAGTTGCGCAGGGTAGCTATTGGTTTCGCGATCATTGATTCCATGCCCAAATGTAATGCTATCACCAATACAGGCTACCTTTGTTGCCTCATTGGCTGAGGAGACTGACGTATCCTTAAGGGCTGCATCCTCCAATAATGGCACCAGCACCCTCGCCCAAGCCTCGTATCCCTGATGATTCAAATGTAATTGGTCACCTTTATACAGAGCCCGGTTAAACGCTCCATTTTCATCCAGAAATGCGTGATTGAGGTCCACATGAAACACATGCTGCTGATCCGCGAGTTGCGGTAGCATAGCGTTGACCGCGTTGACTCTCTGTTGAGCGGCTTCAGGCCCACGGGGGAAGACGGAGAAAACGATCAGCTTCGAGTTTGGCAAGCGGGTGCGAATTTCTGCGACGACTGCTTGGATGCCGGTGAATATATCCTCCGGGGTGTCAGGCGTGTAGCCTTTCTTGGGCAGGTGCATGTGATTGGTGCCGATCATCAGCGTCACCAGCTTGGGTGAGACCCCATCAAGCGCTCCATGTTGCAGGCGCCACAGCACATTCTGGGTGCGATCCCCGGCAAAACCTAGATTGAGGAGATTGCGGCCTTCGAAGGTCGACTCATAATTATCCATTCGTTCCCAATTGTGGGTGATGGAGTCGCCGATCATCACCAGATCGACCGGACTGGTTCGTGCCTGTTCCAACTTTGCGTTGTGCCGTTTAGGCATGAACTTTTTCAATTGCGATGGCACAGGGATGACCGTTGCCGGTGCCGAACCTCCTTGATTCTGGGCAAAACAGCTGCAGCCCAGGCTCAGGATGAGGGTGGTTATAATGAGGTGTATTTTCATCGACTTTATGTATTCACGAACAAGAGGGGTAATACTATATACATTCGCCTCAACTCTGCCCCCCTACTTTTAGAGGGTGACCACCGAAACTTTCGTGACATTTTCCGACAGCTCAATGGTGGCCTAACGCCGAATTTAAACAGAGGTTTTACCAGGGTGATGCTGAGCGCTCACTGACCATCAATCCATAGTGGATGCTCCCGCCAGTTGTGCGGTAGCCCCATTTTAAAAGTGTCGATTTCTGGATATTGATCAAAGAGTTCAAATACGCGTGATGTCCATGTATTCGTCGGCGCAATCTGATTCAACCAGTAGCGGCAAACCGTCAGTAAGATCCCAATGCGGTTGCTAGGAAACGATGCACTATACCATTCAGGGTATTTCTTCTTGCTTGGCCGCATGACCCGGGGCGATCTCCAAGACCATAAAACTGAATGATGCGCACATCGGTTACGCATCGTATTAAGACCCAACAACCAAGACATAACCAATTTATCCGGTTGTCCGACACTGGCTGAGACCGCCTTTTTCGTATTCGTGCAAGCGCCACGGAAAAACGAAAGTGTGGAGCCAAAGTCCAGAACTTCGATCAACATCCAAATGGGCGGCAGATCATGCTTATCACCGTGGTCATTAAAATATTGCACAACGAAGTCTTCGCGCGCTTTTCCATCCGGATCACGCGTGCGATCCACCACTGATTTGATTTTCTTTTCCCACCTAGTGAAGTCACGCAAACCAGAGTCGAAGTTCGGAAAACTCGAAGCATTCAAATATTCAAATGGCCCTATATCGTGCGCAAAATGATATGCCAACTGCGTGCGCACCTACACTTCGATGCTTTCAATTGCATCAAGGCACAGCGTCCTCAAACGATGGTCAAATGTGTAGAGGCGCCATACTTTCTCCAAAGTCGTATCTGGTAAATAATGCTCTCCATCGCGAAAGCTCTCCGCATAGGCGCAAAAGCGAAAATAATTGGTCGCTTCAAGGCGCTTCACCAGCGTGCAACGATCAGCGATCAACCCACGTGCAATCAAGCGATCCGCCTGAGCTTCAAAGCTGATGGGATCTTTGTTATACTCCATCTCTCAGCGACTCCTTGGATTTGGGCAAAAAAATAAAAGGTATCTGGATGCGCGCTTTGGCTCTGTTATTTTTTACCACCCGTTTGCTACGCTGCACTAGAGCAACTGAGAGCACAGAGCAACTCTGACGATTCCAGGGGCACAGTTTGTGTTGCAGTGCTGTAAGCTCTGTGCTCTTGTCCTCTAACGACCAAAGGGACGGAGCGCGACAGCGCGTAGATGGCCAATAGGCCCGAAGGGCGACTGCGCGGGTGCCACTTGGGGCAGCAAAGGAGCAGTGGGTGGTTTAAATCTGCGTATGTTGAGAAATCCAATGCAGAACTGGCCTCAATGCCGATGATTTCGCCACTTTTCAACTTTGGCAGACTCAAAGCGAACTTCCGAAGTTCACTTTCTAATCGCATTTTTTTTAAGTTACCGAATTTAGCGTGCTTCACACTAGCACCCAACAACTAGTAATTCCATTTCGTCGACTCAGCAGATTCATATCGGTGGACACTATAGCAAATTCCGACAAGCTGCACCCCCTCCGTTTAGAGGGTGCGCACGCAACCGAGGGTCGAATGCGTCTCTTTACAACTGTGTGAACCTTGCCTCTCACCTCCGAGCCAGATGCGCTTCAGTTAGAAGCGCCACAACATTCTTGCAATTTGGGAATTAATTCCTATTTTACAAGAATGCTTCAGCGAGGTCAAATTCAGGAGATCAGGCGCAAACTATCACTCTTTCCTGTAGTGGCGCTCCTTGGCCCGCGCCAATGCGGAAAGACCACCTTAGCGCAGAGCCTCGGCGGGCGCTACTATGACATGGAAACAGAGGGTAGCCGTGCGCGCCTCGATGCAGAGTGGAATGATGCCGCGAGCGGCAAAGAATTGATCATCATCGACGAAGCGCAAGAGGCTCCGGAAGTGTTCAAACGCCTACGTGGGACAATCGATGCGGACCGCAAACGGAACGGACGCTATCTGCTGCTCGGATCAGTCTCTCCAAACTTGATCTCCGAAGTCTCAGAATCGCTGGCAGGACGAGCCGGTTTTATAGAAATGAGTCCACTCTCCTTAACTGAAGTTGCAGACAGCAAAATGGATTCACTCTGGCTTTACGGAGGCTATCCCGATGGCGGTGTGCTCGATGCCACCCCTTACCCTGACTGGCAAAACGCTTATCTCGCAGCATTAACCTCCAGTGACTTACCCAAATGGGGGCTCACCGCGTCGGCTCAAATGAGCAAACGGCTACTACAAATGCTGGCAACACATCATGGCCAACCACTGAATGCATCTCAGATTGGCCAAGCACTCAGTATCGACCACAAAACCGTGCAGCGCTACATCGACTTTCTAGAAGGCGCCTTTCTGGTAAGAAACCTGCCTCCCTATTATGCGAATATAAAGAAACGACTCGTCAAGCGCCCGCGCATCTATCTCAGGGATAGCGGACTACTGCACGCATTAATGCGCGTTCAAGACTTGGAAATGCTCTACGGACAACCTTGGCTCGGACAAAGCTGGGACGGCTTCATTATCGAACAGACCATCGCGACGTTGAATATGAAAAATCAAACGGCCACTCCTTACTATTTTCGCAGTTCAGATGGTTACGAACTAGACCTGTTGTTAGATTGGGGCGTCGAGCTTTGGGCGATTGAAATCAAACTCACATCCAACCCATCCAAGCAGGAAATAAATCGTCTGAATAAAGTCGCCGATATGGTCGGAGCGACCAAGCGCATCATGATCTGCCGGACTCAGGAAACATTTGCGAACGATACATTGACTGTGACTTCGCCCTCAAAGTGGTTGGAGCGGCTCTAAATCAAATTTTTTGTAAATCGGTATAAGGGGAGATCCTGTGAAATGACTACGCGGGAGACACGGGCCGTGTTAGCGGTTGCGACGGAGCGCAACCCTCCACTCGATTTGTGTTTAAGAACCTTAGAGCGCCAGCTTCTGGATTTCGCCGGCTTCTGGCTTTCGCCGGCTTTGAGATGGATCTCTAGAATCTGCGAGCCGTAACGCACTTCAACAGGGTTGCCATGGAGTGAATGAATCGTCGCTTCGAGATCAGAGGCGCCCAAGGCGCTCGCTGAAATCGCAAGGATGATAGCTCTGACCAAATGTTTTATGTTTATTTGATCCTATTTGTTTTAATTTAATTTGAAGTAATCCTGTATTCGCCTGACCCAACCTTCAGAACGGCTTTCCCGTTATCCATTCTCAAGAAGGTGACATGATCGGCCTCGGAAAGCGCTTTCCCATTCACTGTCACATCGCTGGCCGCTTTGGCAGGCACGTAAACGGTGGCCGTTGAATTGGCGGGTATGGTGACCTCCATGGTCAATCCCCCCCTGCCCTGAGCGGCGTCGAAGGGTCACGCTGCCAGTTGCTGACGATGCATCCGTAGGAGGAATCATGATACGTCTTGACCCAAGTCAGATCACCGACGATGGCGGGTTTAATAATGACATTCTTGAAACCGGGCGCAGCCGCTGGCATTAGTTGATTATCACGCCCTTCGGGAGAAAGGTGATCGCACGATCATTGGGAATCTTGGCTCCGGGGGTGCAACGACCGTTGTCGACTTCCGATTGCAGAATGCTGAGCAGCTGTTGAGCGCGTTCGGGGTGCGTCTCAAGCAGATTTTTCTGCTCGGCCTTGTCTTCCGCCAGGTGAAAGAGCTGCATGGGCGGAAGCCGTTGTTTCTGAGCATCCCGTTCGCGTGGAGCGCTCCAGCCTCCGCTGCCAGCGGCAAGGCAGAGCTTCCAGTCGCCTTGACGGATCGCAAAATGACCGCTAACCGAATGGCTGACGAGCGTGGTGCGGCTCGTGGAGGATTCGCCGTTAAAGACTGGAACGAGGCTATACCCGTCTTCGCCGCCAACGTCCTGCCGTGCCTGACCGATGATGGCCTCCATGGTCGGATAGAGGTCGGTGTGGCAGACCATGGCGTCGCTCGTCTGGCCACCCCTAATGCCCTTGGGCCAACGAACGATGAAGGGGACGCGGTGACCGCCCTCATAGAGATCGGCCTTATGCCCACGGAAGCCGCCACTCGGGTCGTGTCCATGCTGCTCTAGGACCTCAAAGTTGGCTTGGTTTGAACAGCCGTTGTCGCTGGTAAAGACGACGAGGGTATTCTCGTCGATGCCATTATCCTTCAACGCGGCAAACAACTGCCCCATGTGATGGTCACATTGCATGACAAAGTCAGCGTAGGGATTGATGCCGCTGGCATCCTTGAATGGGGGCACAGGAACAATCGGGGTATGCGGAGCAGGCAGCGGAAGATAGAGGAAAAAGGGTTTTCCCTCCTTGGCGGCGGGCGCGTTCTTGTTGATGTAAGCCACGGCCTTGTCGAAAAGGTGAGGAAGCACTTCATCGATTTTGAAGTCGGGACTGATGGGGCCATTGCGGTACCAGCCGTAGGGATCAGCCTTATTGGAAACGCCCTCCACGCGGTCAGGAATCGCGGTGCATTTCCCGGTATCGACCCAGACGTAGGGCGGCATGTCGAGGGAGCCGCAGTGACCGTAGTAACCGTCAAACCCATTGATGTCCGGCCCATTCTCGACGGCTTTGCTGAAATCGATCGTCTTACCATCCTTGTGCCAATCCCAGCCGAGATGCCACTTGCCGATCATCTGGGTCGCGTAGCCTCCCTTGCGCAACATGTGGGCGATGGTCGGTCGTTCGGCTGGAATCAGGTGGCTACTGGTGCCACTTAGGACGCCACGCGCCTTGACGGAACGCCAGTTGTAGCGCCCAGTGAGCAAACCGTAGCGGGTCGGCGTACAGACCGAACTGGTGCTGTGTGCATCCATGAAAAGAATGCCTTCGTCGGCCATCTTTTGCAGCTGCGGCGTCTTGATCTTGCAGTTCGGATTGCTCGGCGTCATATCGCCAATGCCCATATCGTCCGCCAGGACAATGATGATGTTCGGCTGCTCGGCTGCCGTTGACAGGCAGGATAGGAGAAGAAGAACAAGTGTGAGCAGGCGGAGTTTCATGGGGAGGTGATCATTGGGCGTTCGTCTCATATTCTATATGCTTTAGTTAGAGTTCGTTGTTTCCAGTATCGGCGAGAGAAACTTAACGAACACCTCGGCCTGGCGATACAAGCCCAGGTCGTTGGGGTGACGATCTTCAACCACACCGTCACCATCGTCGCCCAGCATCCCTTTGTTCGGCAGGAAATAGAGATTCTTATCCCCTTCGGCGACCAGCTTCTCAACGACCTTGCGCACGATGTCGCCTTTTTCGGTCGGCAGGTCGTTATAGTGGCTGTCTTCCGCCAGAATGAGCGGTGTGTTCGGCCGCGTCTCTCTCAGTTTTCGGATAAAAGGTTCAACACGCTCAGAGACATGGCGCATATTCATGTTCCACAGGCAGTCCACTACATAGACGGCCGGGTCAAGTTCAGCGATCAACTCCGCCATTTCGATTTCCATCTTCCCGTTCCCACAAATCCCCAGGTTCACCACGGGCACATCCAATTTCCGTCTGACCATCGTGACCGCCGACAGCCCCGGCCGCGAAGCGTTCCCTCCTTGTGTGATAGAGGTTCCATAGAACACGATGCCCTTCGAAAGGTCACGGGGCGGAAACTTGGCAAGCGTCTTGCCCTTCGGGACCCCGATTTCAAGACGATCCAGAATCCGGTAGGTCGGCAGGTTCAACTCGTATTCCTGACTCTCCGGTAAATCAAAGAAGGTGGTGTTCACGAGTTTCTTGGGGGTGAAGGTCCGGAAATCCGCGTGCGTGTATCGGAACTTGCCCGATTGTTCATTCCGGTAATAGAGGTCGATCCCACTGGTCGCAATATCCGAGATATGTGCGAAGTTGTGTTTTTCATCTGAAAGCGTCCACCGGACACGAACGGTTTCCGCATCGGTCGCAAAGCGCACGCTCAAACCGGCAGGGAAACGCCCATAATTCCAGACCCGTTGGGGCACGACCCCTTTGGCCTTTTGCGGTAAGCGGTCGTAGGTGGACTCCGTATCCTCCCAGCCTTGGCCTTCGATGCCCAAAGTCTGCGCATCATACCAGACCGTTTTGCCATCTGGATCAACCGTGCCGTCCTGCAGTGCAAGCGGTATGGCTGTCTTGGGTAGATCTCCGGCATATGCTGTCGGAATTAACAGGGATGCCAACAGTGCTGTGAATACTGTGCTTCTAAGTCTCATTTCTTGGTTCTTTTTAGTTTTTATTGCGGCCAGCGTGCGCTGACCTGTTTGAGCCAGTGGCGGGCAATCAGCTCGTGGCCCAAGGGCGTAGGGTGAATACTATCCCGCAACAAAAGCTCGGGTTTCATCTGATCTAAGTGACACCTCATAAATCATCTAAGTGCTGATTTCATTCGCCCCCGAGATGAGATTAAAGCTCTCCGTTTGAAAAAACCTGACTCTCCCCCTTCTTTAACTTCAGCTGCTTACTATCCGAACCGTAACGCACTTCAACTGGCGTGCCGTTAAGTGAATGAATCCTGGCTTCAACGATTTCTCCGTCGGCCCACTCAATATCGACCTCAAAGCCACCGCGTGCCAAGAGTCCAGTGACTTTACCGTCGGGCCATTCCTTGGGTAAAGCAGGCAACAAACGAATCACTGGTGCTGCACCAATCTCACCGCTCTCAGGATGGCTCTGCATCAGCATCTCGGCCACTCCTGAGGTGAGCCCGAAATTGGCATCAATGATAAAGAGTTTTTTCTCTCCTTCACGCGTCTGCGGACGGAACCGGCTCAGCAGGTTGTCGAAGGTATTGTCGATCAGCATCTGGTGAACAAAGTTCCAGGATTCCTGGCCATTACCGAGACGAGCCCAGCAATTGATCTTCCAGGCATTCGCCCAAGCCGTGCTCTGGCCGACGCCTCGTTTTTCGAGAAACTTACCAGAAGCCTCGGCCATTTCCGGCGTCACTTCGGGAGTAATTTCGTAATACGGATACAGGCCATACAATGGAGACAAGTGACGATGAGTCGGCTCGGAATCTTCATAAGGCTTGATCCATTCCTGAATTCTGCCGTCCGGGCCAATCTGGTTCGGTGCAAGCCGCGGACGTTTTGCTTTGAGTTCGTTTTGCAGGTCAACATCCACCTTAAGAATCTCGGCCGCACGCAGGGTATTGCCGAAGAGCTGACGCAGAGCCTGCATATCCATTGTCGGGGCATAGCAGATGGCTGCCCGTTGTTTATTGGGCAGAAGCCCGGCAGTCTCGGATGACTTGGACGGTCCAGTCACCAGCCAATTATTATCCGGTCCTTCCCACAGGTTGTGGAGGAAAAACTCCGTGCTACCTTTCAGTATCGGGTAAACCTCGCGCAGAAATTCCTTATCCAGCGAAAAGGCATACTGTTCCCAAAGATGCTCACAGAGCCAAGCGGCACTACCAATATCCATCATCCCTGGGGACGTATAGCCCCACGGATTAGTCGCGCGGTGGGCAATCCAACCCGGTGAATCGTAGTAGGCCTTGGCCGTCTTTTCTCCCGGCTCGACGAGTGACTTGATCAGAGAAATCATCGGCTCATGCAGTTCGACCATATTGCACACCAAAGCCGGCCAGTAACACATCTGCACATTGATATTAAAATGCCAGTCGCCGTTCCACATGGTGTGGATCTCCTCGGCCCAGATCCCCTGGAGGTTGGCCGGGAAGCCGCCCGATTGTGACGAGCCAATCAGCAGGTAACGGCCGAAGTTTGCAAACAAAGCGGCAAGCGAGGGGTCCGCATCGCCCTGGCGATAACTGACCAGACGCTCATCCGTCGGCAACGCACTGCTTTTGGTTTCCGGCAGTGTAAGCGTCACGCGATTGAAATATTTTTCATGTTCCGCTTTCTGAACCTTACGCAACGCGGCATAGCTCTTTCGCTCCGCTTGATCGAGGTCTTTGGTCGTCGCTGCAACGGGATCGCTCAACTGACGCCCTGCCATACCGCGGTAATCGGTCGCCGCAGCAAACAGCAGTAGCACTTCATCATCCGCACGGACCACCAAGGTGTTGCCTTCCGCTTTTACAGAACCACCGACCACACGCAAACGTGCAGCATAACTCAGGCCGTCCCCGTGCTTGCCGTCGTTCAGTGTGCCGGTCATCAACAACTCACGGTCGCCCACAGCAGTCGTCTCAAACCGTTCCGGACGATCTAGGGCCACAGTAAACGAAACCGGACCGGTCAGACGGGAAACAAATACCTCATCCTCTTTTGAAACAAAATGCTCCCGCGTGAAGGAGTGAGCGCCCCGGCGGTATTTCACGGTAGCCAGCGCAGTCTTCAGATCCAGCTCGCGTCGGTACGCCTCAACAGACTCGGAATTGTGGGAGAATTTCAGGTGCAGGTTGCCGAGGTTTTGATAACGACCGAAGGTGCCGATCCCTCTGCCCATAACCGGCTTTTCGCGGGAAGAAAAATACTTTTTGGTCAGTTTGCCGGCTTCGGTATATTTCTCTTCGGCGAGCAGACGGCGTATCTCTGGAAGGTGCTCGTAGCCACCTGGAATATCGTTATCGACGCGCGATCCCGACCACACAGAACTCTCATTGAGAACAATCCGCTCCTCGTTCGAGCCACCAAAGACCATCGCGCCGATGCGGCCGTTACCCAGTACCAGTGACTGGTCAAAGCCGTTTGCCGGCTGATTGAACCAGATCGTAGTGGCAGGATCGCCCTCGAAGGGCGCATTGGAAGCCGAGACCAATGGATCTGAGGCGGGAGCAGCGACCGGTGCCTGCACCACAACCGGTTTCGCTTTTACCGGCTGTGTTTTCTTTACGCCTGTCCTTGACGCCTTATGCGCCGTCACCTCTTCCGGGGTTAAGATGCCGTCATTATCAAGATCGATAGAATCAAACGCAGCACTCATGTGGGCGGCATCGAATGTTTTGCCTCGCGCCTCAATGTTCTTCTTCTTGTTCGCAAGCCAATCCGCCTTCGTCTCTGCCTCCGGTGCGGCGCCAACAAAAGCAGCCGCAGAAAACATCAGCATAATCATCATAGATTTCTTCATCATCATCTCCTTTAAAACTCTATTTCTATTCACATGCAAAACCGCTGAGCGGTGACTAAAACTGTTCGGGTTCCCAGTCGGGAATGCCCATTTCCTTGAGTTGCTGGTTGTAGAGCTTCTGCAAATGGTGTTCTCCAGCCCGAATACGAGGCAGGTCTTTATTGACCAGGAATGCTTCCGAGGCGTCCCACCACTTGTCAAATTCCGCTTTCAATTGCTCCGCCACTTCAGGGTACTCATTGATCAGGTTTTTTGTTTCGCCCGGATCCGCTGAAATATCGCTCAGCCAAGGACCTTCACTGTCCATCTCATAAACGAGACGCCAACGCTGCGTACGCACCGACGCACCGTAGTATTTGGCCAGCGCGCGCGTTTTTTTGCCACGCCCACCACCGCCCCAGCGGCCGCGATGCGAGCATAGCGTCCGGTCGGGCCATTCGGCTGTAGGATCTTCCAACAATGGAAGGAGTGAGCGCCCTTTCGGCGGCAGGCTGCTTTCCGGTATTTTTGCACCGGCCAGCGCACAAAAGGTGCGATACAGATCAATATGCGCGGTCAATGCGGGAATATCGATCCCCTCATCCAAAACTCCCTGCCAATACCAAAACGCGGGCACATGCGTGCCGCCTTCCCAGTTGGTATCCTTGGTGCCTTTGAGTCCGGCATTCCATGCCATCAGCCGACCTGTCTGACCTTTCTTCCCGATCGATTTCATCGCCATGCCATTATCGGTCATGAAGATGACCAACGTATTTTTTAAAGCATTCCATTCGCGAAGCTTCGCCATCAGCACGCCCATATTGTCATCAATATTTTCGATCATACCGTAGCGCGCGGCGGTTGACTCATTATACCCCTCGTCCAGGAAACGCTTTTTATATTTGTCCGGAGCGATCAGCGGACCGTGAGGCGCATTCAGAGAGACATAAGCAAAGAAGGGCTGTTTCGCATCCTGTTGCTTTTTTATCCATGCCAAAGAAGCTTTAAAGAACAGGTCTGTGCAAAAGCCTTTGGTTTTAACAATGGTGTCGTTATGCAGCAGCACATTGTCGAAATACTTGTTCGTCGCATTTTCCTTAAAGTCACCAAAGCTATATTGCCCGATCCCGCCCGCGCCATGCATGAGCACCTCGTCAAACCCACGGTTTTGCGGCAAATACGCCTCGCCGTCACCCAAATGCCATTTGCCGAACAACCCGGTCTTGTAGCCGGCCTGTTGTAATGCTTGAGGGAACGTGACCACTGCAGGTGCCAAACGATCGCGTTGCATAATAGTATGACTAACGCCCACTTCAAAGGGAAAACGCCCACTCATGATTGCGGCACGGGTCGGAGAGCAAGTCGGGCTGACCTGGAAATCGGCAAAGCGGGTCGACTTCCGATAAAGCGCATCGATGTGAGGCGTCTTTAGAATGGTGTTTCCCATACAGGAAAGATCGCCCATCCCCTGATCATCGGTCAGTACCAGAATGATATTGGGGCGGCGTCCTTCTAAAGACTGGTCTTTGCCCGAGGCCTGCATGCGATGTTCTGTGCTAGGTCGAGACTGCAGTGTATTATCCTGAATGAAGTTTGCGTACCGCTCAGGATCATCCAGCGGGAAGTGATGCCCTTTGCATGAATACTTACCTTTCTGATTGGAGAGGACGGTGACGGATCCGCCCAGCGCGCGGTATTTTTTCTCTAGAATCAGCGTGTTCTCTTCAGCAGGCACAACCTGATCAACCGGGCTTATCACGTGCATGATCGGGATGCCGGCTTTCGCGAGCGGTTCCAGCTTGTTCAATGGAATGTCCTCCGAATCCATGGCCTGCTCTTCCGTGATGCCATATTGTTTTTGGAGATTTGCCCACTCCTTGGCGTGGCCAGTCCCCTTGCCTTTGCCGCCCGGCCAGCTTTTGAAATCCAACACCGGAACATCGCCATAGATACAGGATACTTTCTCAGCATTGTTCGCGGCCCAACCGTAGGCGTACAAGCCGCCCCGGCTTACGGCTTCAAGAGCGACCCTCTTGCTCAGCCCCGCCGTTTCGGTGACGTAGGTGTAGAACTCATCCCAGAGCTGACGCGCCTTCGGGCTGCCCAGCATCGCGCCACAGTCGATATGGGCCACATGGAACCCGCGTCCGACCAGGATTTGGTCGATTTCATCGTGATAGCCAGGGAATTTTGCGCGCCATACCCATGGTTTAGACGGCAGCGCTTTCTTCGGCTGAATGATAAAACAGCGGTGCCCCTTGAATGAAAAGTTGTAGCGCGTATAGCCGTTCCACTGCGATGTGGTTGCAGGCTCGCCGTCAACAGGGGCATCCGAACCCGAGATGGATTGGGGCGGCGCGGCAGAGACGGCAGCTGCCTGGGTCGCACGCTCCGTCGCCTTGCGCGTCTTTTTTGTCGCTTTATGGGTCGCAAATTCTTCCGCGGTTAAAATGCCGTCTTTATCGAGATCGATAGAATCAAACGCGGCGCTCATATGGGCCGGGACATAGGTATTCCCTCTGGCCTCAATGTGCTTCTTCTTATTGGCAAGCCAATCGGCCTTGGATTCTGCCTTCGGTGCAGCCTCGACAATAGCCGCCACGAAAAGAATCAGTATAAGGGGAATCCATTTTTCCATCATGTTTTTATTGTTTGAATGCGTACAACTGCAACCGACAAGCGGCACTCAACCTTATGACACAGAGTCTACGCCGCCCCACCCCTCTTGCCTCCCCTCCATTTAGAGGGCACGGGGCAGATAATGTATTTAAGCGCCTTGAGCACTCAAGATACAACGCCGCTCCGAAAAACTCTGATTCAGTACAGGGCTAGCTTACCCATAAGCATCATCACGCTTAATCACTCTGACGTGTTCAACCCTGAGAGAAGTGGTCTGGTTAGACAGAAACATGAACGACAGAAAAATACTCATACGAGGCAGGGCGGCAAGCCAACCCTGCTACGGCTCTACCTGCAGGATTTTCAGGAGGCCGATACCAACAGAGTGATGGCATGTCCCATTTTAAATGAATGGATTTCGCCATATATTGTTCAGATCAACAGTTGACTGATGGCCGGCGCATGAGGACAGAAGCACTCCCTTCCCGGAAAATGACGAAGCGCCCAAGCACGGCAATGACGGAGCATGGCCCTCCAGCCAAGCCGACGTGCAGCCAAACCGTACGTGCGGCAATGCCTAGTCTTCGCATGCCTACGACGTGGCACGCGGAGCAGGTGTGAACCCTCAACGTCCAACGCCCAACAAACCCGTTACCAGCCAGTCTCAACCAGCTTATAGAACTGCTTTGAGCTGCCCGCATCGTGCTCGGCACTTACGGTGAGACTGCCATCCGCATTCGTGATAAACACTGCGTCCAGAACATCGTCCCATTGCACTAAGTCACCGGATTCTTTAAGAACCCACGCGGTATTCGGAGGCATAAAGGTGAGCGCATCATCGGAACTGATATCCCCTACCTGCAAATTCAGCACCGGAGTCTCAGCCGGCAAATGGCCGACGGGGTTCGTCCCATACTGATACTCCTCCCAGTTGAATTTGCCGTCGCTGTCGGAATCAAGCAGATCAGCTGCGGCGTAGTCGCCTCCAGTGACGAAACCATACAGGTCGAGCCATGCCTTCTGGCTTGCTCTCCGCGTCGTGACTTCGAGCCACTTCTGATAATAGCGCGCGCCGATGATCCGATACTCAGGGTGTGCGAAGTGAACGTTCGCTTTCGCATCCAGATCGGACAAATCGACAAAGTCCGCATTCGGCACCAGATTGGCAATATTAGTATGTACCGCATTCACTGGAGCGGATATCGGATACTTTGCATCATAATTGGGTGCTAAAATGTGCTGATTCATCGTTCCCAGAATAAAGGGAGCGTCGTTGGTGATATAAGCGGCCACCCGGCTACGGTGCCGCGCAATCAATGCCGTCAGGTTTGCCTCATAGGCTGCGGCGGAAGCCTCCGTAGCGGTATCCGCTTCACCCTGGTGCCATAACATGCCGCCAAACTGGATCGTCGTATATCGATTCACCAAATCGTTCTGTGTAAACGCCGCTTCGAAATACGGAGTCACATTCGCATCGAGCCAATCACCGTCATTCCAATCGTCGCTCACAAACCCGGTGCCCCCTTTGGCATTTTTGATGAGCAGCACATCTTCGTCCGGATGGTCTGCGGCATAGGCCCTGGCAAAATAGAAATCGAGTGCGACAAACGAAGACTCCGTTTGATTGCCCGAGCCCTGATCCTGAGTCACCTGCAAGGGCTGGAATGCTGGTATCAGCTGAAAGGATGCTCCTGAATCATAGAAGAAACGCTGCAGACCACGAGACATCTGTAGCATGTTCGGCAAGGGATGATCTGAAAGCAGGTAGGGTTCATTACGCCAAGGCGAACCGCCGCCGCCGACCATGTTCGACTGGCCCTGGGTCAGGAAGATGGTGAGCGTGCTATTGATCTGCGTTTCAACCACTCGATACATCCCTGCATTAATGTTATCTCCCAGCCCCTTCAACCGCGGAACACTCGCTGTAACTGTTCCGTCGTCGGCATTCACGTCAAGCGTCACCTTCGGGATCACCCCCCACTCCACGCTATCAGTCGACCCTTCGACGTGCCATCTCTTATTAGGCGGCGTAAAGCTCAACGTATCCGGAGCACCACCAATAGCGCCTGGAACCAAAGTGAAAGGGATCGGTGCGACCACGCCAACGCCTGTTGGATCCGTGCCATCTTGATATTCCTCCCAATTGAGGCGTCCGTCGCTGTCCGAATCAAGTAGATCGGCCGCTTCATAGTCGCCGCCGGTGACAAGACTGTAGAAGTCGAGCCAGCTGTGCGGCGTTCCCTTGCTGGTCGCATTCACAGGCACGACGAGCGTCAGCGTGTGATTATCGACAGCAAAGTTAGCGTCAAAAATGCCATCATCAATATCAACACCATTCAAGGCGCTGCCCGCGAGCGTGGTGGTCAGCAGCGTTTTCCAAGAGGCTGCATCCAAGCTGTCGATGGTGATGGATCCGGTCCAGCCGGATACAAAATTCATCGTTCCGGCTGTGCCACCGAAGGAAGCGGCCGTCAACGTGCCCGGCCCAGCCAGAAAATTCATTTTTCCGCTGTTACCGATGGAGAAGGCTTTCGCAGCACTGACGGCTCCACCGCTTAAATTAAAGGTGATGTTATTGACTAGAAAATTTCCCTCATCGCTCACTCCGTCGACGTCTGTTAGCACAATACTTCCGCCGGACAGGTTATAAGAAGTCGTCGCAGCTGAACCAGCGCCTCCGTTTACATTCCAGCCCCCGTCAAACTGTAGATCGCCCGCAGTGTGGTTGATCGTCCAGCCACCGCCAAAATTTGCGGTCGCCCGATCCAAATTAATGGCATCCACAGTGATCGTTCCAACATTACTAGACGAGGGAGTGATCCCCTCTCCCCAGGAACTCGCCGCATCGAAATCGGCCCCGTCGAGGCCTGCTTTTAAGGTCGCAGCCGCGGTGGCGGTCACGTTGACGGTACGGGTTACGGTGGTTGCGGCATTGCCCGCCGCGTCGCTGACATCATAGCTCAGGATGTAAGCGCCGATCGTGTTGGGATCCACAGTGTCTCCAGTCACAGTGATGGCGCCTGAAATATCCCCATCGACATTATCCAGTGCCGTTGCGCCGGGGTCGCTAAACGTAGACGCCTGCACCACATTCAGCGGGTTATCACCCAGCAAGGTAATAACCGGGGGCGTGCTGTCGGGGGCAGGAACGACCCTGAGCTGGTAGGCACCGAGCTGAGTGCCCACGCTGGCATTTGTAGGACTGAATACTTGGACAGTAAATGCCTGCGTACTCGCGTCCGCCGTGAAGGTTCCGGTGAACACCAGCCCTGGGTTAGCAGCGCCCCCATAGACGGTGGAATTGCCACCCAGCGTATTACCGCTACTATCGACACTGAGATACCTGTCGTCTGGACCAGATCTGTCGTCGGCGATAAAGAGCTGAACTTCATATTCAAGCCCGGGGGTAAGCCCAGTGAGCGTATAATCGATTTCGCCAACTGAGTTATCGTGCATGAAGCCGTCGAGCAGAGTGTCGTACGAAGTGTTTCCGGCATTATAAACACCGGCATTCGAATAAGCGCTGTCGGCTTCGGTGGTCAGGTTGTCCGTCGTGTGATCATTCCCGGTGTCCGCGAACGCCTCAAAGGTCACGCCGTTGATCGTGGAGGCACTCCCGATGAAATTGACGGCCTCGACTAAGTTGCCCTGGGTGGACACGTCAGACGCGTCCCCATCGGTTGTACTGATCGATCCGACCGACCACGTGATCGTCGCAGCCTGCGCTGTGGTGACAGATAAGCCAGCGAGCGCGCTGAGTAAGAGAAAGGTTTTTGTGAACTGTTTCATCGGAGATATAAGCGATCAGAATGAGGAAACAAAGCGGCAGCCAGAGACTGCGCCGCGTACCGCAACGATTGACGCGATCTTACAGTATCTGATTTGTTTGAATACCCTACGTTTAGAGGGTGAAGGAGCAAAGTATGTAGGTTGTTGAATTTACTGGAGGGCAATGCTCCGTCATTGCCGCCGAGCCAGAGCGAAACCGACGCACGGCAATGACGGAGCATTGCCCTCCAAATTACCGCAAAAACCCCAGCGCGCCCTGCCCTGAACACGTCAAAGCTGCACACGCAAAAAACGCCCGGATTGCTCCGGGCGTTTCCCCTAAAATGAATCGGTTCCCCAACCGATTCCCCTAATGATAGATGAAAACTGAAGATCTATGCGCTACGACGGCGCACCATCACGTAGCCGAGCGCCAGCATTCCGCCAATGAGCGCGTAGGTGCCGGGTTCCGGGACGACGGTAAGCGTCGTCCCGCTTACGTTAAAATCAGTCGCAAAGGCGCCCGTGCCGCCAGTGCGGCTCAGGTCGCCTGCAGTATAAAGGTTTGAATAGTATGTGAAATCTGCACCAACGATGCTCAGAGAGCCCGAGCTGTCGTTCGAGAAAACAATCGATCCATCGGTCATGGTCAGCAGATCGGTAAAGGTCGCAGTTCCAGCGGTAATATTCAGCAACCCGGTAGCCCCATCACGGCCGAAAACTGTATTTGCGGCGGTGGTATCAACCGCAAGAGTTCCACCATCTAAATTCACGGTTCCATTTCCGTTCGTCGAATTCCCGACAAAGAACTTCCCATTATTGTTATAAGTAGCCCCCGTGTTAATCGTAAGGCTACCAGAACCCTGCTGGCCGATGATAACCCCAATATTGGTGGTAAGCGTTCCGCCATTCATGGTCAATGTTCCGCCGCCAGTTTTACCGATATGCCAATCAGTACCAGAACCAGTATTCAAGGTAGTCGTCCCTGTGGAATAGATCGCGTCTGCGATGATGTAATTCTTATCTCCCGTTGATAATGGAAGGTAACCTAGACTCCAGTTGCTAGCAGTATGCCAATCGGTTCCTGTGCCACCGTCACCACCGTCAAAGTCATTGGTGCCCGCCTGCGCGGTGGTGAAAGATAAACCAGCGACGGCGCCGAGGGTGAGAAGTGTTTTTGTGGTCTGTTTCATATGTATTTTTAGGTTTTGGTTGTTAAAAATCGAGGTTCGATAGGTTTGAAAGCACTAACAGGGCACCTGAAAGCACTAATATACAGTGTTTTTTCACTTTGACTACCCTACTTTTAGAGGGTAGTGGTTAAAGCTCGTCGATTGAAAGCATCTGACTCTCCCCCTTGTTAAGTTTCAGCACTTTGGTCTTCTCACCATAGCGAACCTTGCACGGGTGACCGTGCTGTGAATGAATGGTCGCTTCAACGATTTCTCCGTCGGCCCACTCGATATCAACTTCGAAGCCACCACGTGCCAGCAGGCCAGTGACTTTGCCGTCGGGCCATTCTTTGGGCAACGCTGGCAACAAGCGAATGATTGGCTCGGCTCCGATCTCACCGCTCTCAGGATGGCTCTGCATCAGCATTTCCGCCACCCCTGCAGTCAACCCGAAGTTGGCCTCGATCTGGAAAAGCTTTTTCGACTTCGCGTTGGCCGGCGGGCGAAACTGGCTGAACAGGTTGTCGTACGTATTATCGAGCAGCATTTGGTGAACGAATTCCCAAGCGTGCTGCCCATCGCCTAAGCGTGCCCAACAGTTGATCTTCCAGGCATTCGACCAGCCTGTGCTCTGGCCGACGCCGCGTTTTTCAAGAAACTTGCGCGATGCCTCCGCAAGCTCCGGCGTGGATTCCGGAGTAATTTCGTAATAAGGGTAGAGACCATACAGAGGCGAAATGTGACGGTGCGTGGGCTCGGTATCCTCGTAGGGTTTAATCCATTCCTGGATTCTGCCGTCTGGCCCAATTTGGTTCGGAGCCAGACGCGCGCGCGCGGCCTTCAATTCGTTTTGAAATGCCGCATCCACCCCCAGGATTTCGGCCATTCGCAAGGTATTGGCAAAGAGTTGGCGCAGCGCTTGCATGTCCATCGTTGGCGCGTAACAAGGTGAACTGCGGTCTCCATTCGGCCCCTTCCCCGCGGTCTCAGAAGACTTGGACGGCCCAGTCACCAGCCAGTTGTTTTCCGGCTCTTCCCAGAGTTGATGCAGAAAGAATTCCGCACTCCCCTTCATTACCGGATACGCTCGGCGCAGGAACGCCTGGTCTGAACTAAAGGCATACTGCTCCCACAAGTGCTCACAGAGCCAAGCCGCACTGCCGAGATCCATCATACCGGCAGAGGTATAGCCCCAGGGATTGGTGGCACGGTGCGCAATCCAGCCCGGCGCATTGTAGTAGGCCTTGGCGGTTTTTTCTCCCGGCTCCACGAGTGATTCAATCAGGGAAACCATCGGCTCGTGCAGTTCAACCATGTTGCAATTCAGCGCCGGCCAATAGTTCATCTGCACATTGATGTTGAAGTGCCAATCGCCGTTCCACTGGGTGTGGAGCTCTTCAGCCCAGATGCCCTGCAGATTCGAAGGCAGTCCCCCCGGCCGCGAGGAGCCGATCAGCAGGTAGCGTCCAAAGTTAGCAAACAAGGCAGATAAAGCAGGATCCGCAGCGCCGCCACGATACGCAGCCAAGCGTTGATCCGTCGCCAAGCGACTGTTGTCGGTTTCGGGCAAGCTCAGTGTGACACGGTTAAACCATTTCTCATGATCCGCTTTCTGCGCCGCACGCAACTGGGCGAAGGTTTTCTGCTCAGCCTGATCGAGGTCGGCAATCGTCACAGCCAGCGGATCGGAAAGCTGGCGTCCGGCCATGCCGCGGTAATCGGTCGCCGCCGCAAAGAGGAGCATCACTTCATCCTCAGCAGCCACCAGTAGCGTATTGCCTTCTGCTTTCACCGAACCACCGACCACGCGCAAACGGCCGACATACTGCAGGGCATCGTTACCTTTGCCATCATTGAGCCTGCCGGTCATGAGCAATTCGCGATCGTTCACCGCGGTCGTCTCGAAGCGTTCAGGACGATCCATCGATACGGTGAATGAAACCGGTCCGGTGATACGCGAGACAAACACCTCGTCCGGTGCCGATACAAAATGTTCGCGGGTATACGAGGACTTCCCGCGCTGGTAACTAACCCGCCCCAGTCCGGACTCAAGATCCAGCATACGCCGGTAGTCCGTCACTGCGCCTGCCGTGTCGTCAAATTTTAGATGCAGCTTACCTAGAGTTTGATAACGCCCGAAAGTGCCGACACCTTTCCCCATCACTGGTTTTTCACGTGAGGAGAAATGCTTCTTTGTGAGCTGCCCCGCCTCGCGATAGCGCTCCTCGACCAGCAGCTTGCGAATCTCAGGGAGGTACTTGTAGCCGCCGACAATGTCATTATCAGCGCGTGATCCGGACCAGACCGAGCTTTCGTTCAGAACAATCGTTTCCTCGTTCGTATCGCCATACACCATCGCACCGATACGGCCGTTGCCGAGCACCAGTGTCTGATCAAAATCGTTCGCCGGCTGATGATACCAAACCGTCGTCGCAGGATTGCCTGTAAATGGAGCCTTTGATCCCGCAACAGTGATGGGCTTTGGCTCAGGCTTGGGAGCCGACTGCTTGGCAGGTGCCGGCGCTTTTTTGGGCGCTGGAGTCTTCGCAGCAGTTCTGGTCTTTCTAGCCCTGTCAAAGTCTGCTTTCTCTTGCGCGGTCAAAATGCCATCGCGATTGGTATCCATCAGGTCAAAATGATCACTCCACTGTTGCGGATTATAAACCTTTCCGCGGTTCTCGATGTTGGCTTTTTTATTCGCTAAGTAATCTGCTTTTGCTTCAGGGGCAGGAGCTCCATTCACAATACAGGAAGAAGCCAGCAGCAGCGCCAGTGGCAGTGATCTTTTGATAAATAATTTCATTTTCGTTTGAGTCTAGTTATTGGATTTGTAATTGAATCGACTGCGCAGTATCCCACAAGCGGTCTGCGATATTTACTTCCCACAGGTTATTGCCGAGATTTTCGACTGAGGTGACTTTACAGTTTTCGGCACCGACGGCAACCAGGGCTTGTTTGCTGTAGAAAGTCAGCGAACCTTCTTGCGCACCTGCATCACTCAACTCGATCACGATCGAAGACTTGGATACCCGGATATTGTTGATTTCCGTGGCACCTATCGAGAGGTGCAAATCCGAACCAACCAAAGTCGGACGATTGGAAGTAATCGGTGTAAAGCGTAGTAGCGCCGATGAGTAGTGCTCCAACTCGGTCGTTGTATAGCGATCAGTTGCATATCCGACCACCTTGTTTTCCCAGAAATCAAACACCGCACACTTCACACCTTTCGGTAGGCCCGCAGCTTCAAAATCGAGCGACAGTGACTGGGTGCCTTCGGTCACATTATACAGGTTGTAGACCGCAAAGTCACCGAAGGGACGCTCAGCCGCAAAGCCCAGTGTGGTGTTATGCGGCGAGTTGCCCAGCGTTAGCAATTGCGCGGGCTCGCGACTACCGGGACGCATGATCTCGTAGTTGCGCCAGACAGCTTTCACGTCGTCCTTATTGATCGGTTCACTGATCATAGCGGTGCCACCGACCAAGGCATTGACCGCATGCCAGGTGCGCCACATCCCCTCACCTTGTGGCGTATAACCCACACGGCGACTTTTCAATTTCGGTGCCAGGTAGGACACATCCGGATCATTCTGCCACCATACGTTGTCGTAGATTTGAAAGCGCAACACCGAGTCCAGGCAGTGATCGAAGGCCGCGGGGTGTGAGTCGGGGCCAACGCGAGCGGCGTCGATAAACCCGATCACGCCACGCGTGGGACGACCGAGGCAGGACAGCATATACATCTCTTCACCTGCAGCCTCACGATAGAGGGTGTAGAGCTCACGGAAGATTTGCAGACGTGTCTTGGTCGGATCTTCGAAGGTATTTCCGATCCCATTGAAATCGATTTTGATGTAACCGTAACCACGCTCACGCGCATCGTTGATAATGTTGAACAAAAACTTCCTGGATTCCGGATGATCCGAGCTGATCCAGTGCGCGCCAGCAGGATGAAAGGGATTGGGGTTCATGAAACGCTCAAGACCACCCGCAGCCTTCTGAATCGCCTCGGGATTAGCTTTCGCCCATGGATGCTCGGGATTGATCATCAAGGGCGCAAACCAGACACCCGGGATGCAACCTGCCTCGCGAATCGCTGCCGCAACGCTGGCCATCCCATCAGGGAATTTTTCGTTGGCAGTCCAATCCCCATCCATTTTTTGATAGCCGTCATCAATTTGGATGATGCCCTTACCAAAAGTATTCGGATTCTCTTTGATTGTTTGCGTCACATCCAAGACGTGCGCGGCGTCGATCTTGGTGGTGCGATCATACCAACTGCACCAGCCATAAATGGCGCCCTTGTTGCGACGCACACCATGCGTCTCCGCGACCCAACGCGTCCAGATGTCCGTTGATGTCTTCGCGGACTCAAAGGAGAGAATCATCTCCTCACTGCGGCGGGTTTCACCAGCACGCACGAGCACGCTGTCCATTTGCACGACGCCCTTTACCAGCTCGTTGCGCACCTCGACACTGATGTGTGCCTCGGCTGGTCCAACGGGACCGATAAGAAATCCGCCCCCGTCCGCACGGTACAACATCGCTACCTCATTGAGATTCTTCTGCATTTCACTCAATGGCAGCGCAGGCGAATCTTCCATCAACGGAGTGACCAACCAATCGGCGCTGTTCTCAACCACAAAACTGCCTCCTGGGCCCTTGTTGGTATCAAGCAAATCAAATGCGACCAGATTCACATCCTCATCGCTACGATTATGAAAGAATCCCTGCAGAGTGAATGCTTTCAAATCTTCCAGGCGCTTCAGTTGCAGCGTATATTGATAATCTTCATTACCAAAGGTCACCGAACTAACCACGGCATCCCCGAACGGCGTGGAGCCGACACGTTCATTGCCGGTTTGCAAAAGCTTCTGCCCCACCGTGCCCAGTCGCTGATTCTTTCCATCGACCTGAAAGACCGCTGAGGACGAACCCTTAAATTCAGTGATGCCCTCGGCCTCAATAATCACTCGCGACCCGTCCTCGGAAAAACGAACCCACTCTTCCGCAGCTTGGCAAACTACGGCACTCAATGTGATCGCACCTGCGATCACTGTTTTAATCGATATCTTCATAATTTTTTAAATGGTTTATCTCAAATTCAATTGGCAGACCCAGAGCCGCTAAAATATGCCCCGATACTACATGCTCGGCATTTCCTGACTACCCTTCGTTTAGAGGGGGCGATCAGCAAAGCTGGTGTGGAAAGAGTATGAAGGTAACAAGCGTATTAAAGTTGAATATCTCAGACCTAGCCTCCCTCCTACCGAACCTAAAACAGCGGCTCGGTTGGAAAGCGATTGATCAAGGAATGCTTCGCCTGTGGAGCACTCGCCTGATTTCGAATGGCTGCACGCAGATTTCGGATCGCATCACACATCGGCCCTGCTTCAATCGTCTTTGCTTCAAGCTGCTGCTGCGCCGTTGCCAGTGCGGCATTCAAATCCTGAATACTCACACCCGCCTGTTTTGAAGACTCCTTTGCCTGCTCGCCCAGTTGAATCAATGCAAACAAACCGGGCTTGTAGGCGAAACCATCTTTCAACAGATCGGTATCCTTCACGCCATAGTTCGCTTCTTGCAAATCAGGCATGGGCTCTGAGGTGACCAGAAATCCGTTGGCATCGCGCATACAAAACAACGCATGGGTCGCCCCAGGTGGCATCACCGCATCGACACGCCCCGGACTAATTTTTGCGGGTGCTGGAAACCACTCTTCTCGACGCCCTTGCGTGGTATCAAACGGCTTTGGATTCAGAGTGTAAATGAGCTGCGCTTCAACAATATCCGCCTTCTTCGCACCGGTTTCAAATTCCACCCAGACGCGGTCTTCGTCCGTTCCGAGTGCCAGAACAGCGGGCGACGCGGCCTGCTCCTCTGCGCTTGCAGCCTTAAGATTCCGGTATGGCATCGTCACCTTAGAGGCAGTCAAAAAAGCATGCATCTCTGCAAGCATGGCGTCGCGCGTCTCAGGATAGTGATCCGCCAAATTCTCGCGTTCGCCCACATCACCGATGGAGCCATCCGCAGCTACAAGACGAAACAATTCCAATCCGTTCTGTTTATCGACTCCGGCGTGTTTCCCAAGGTAGCCAACTCCTAGATTATTGACTAACTTCCAGTCGCCTTTGCGCATCACCACCGTCATGTGGCTTTCAGCCGGGTAAAACCAGTACAGTGTGTCCCGCACGTTGCCATCAGCCTGAATCACTTGATCCGAGCTTCCATGAATGAGCGGTAGGATATTGCAGCCGTCCAGCTCTAAATCCGTCTGTGTTTGCGCTCCAGCCATTTCCATAAAGGTGGGGAACAGGTCGATTAGGTTGATCGTGGCATCGCAAATGGAACCGGCTTCAACGCCTGGCCCGCGAACAATAAAGGGAATACGAATACCTCCTTCGTAACTACTCATTTTACCGCTACGCAGGGGGCTATTATCCGTGATCCATTCCTTGGGCGCACCGATGTATCCGCCGTTGTCGGAATCGACAATAATATAGGTGTTGTCGATCAGCTTGTGGCCCGGGTTGCGCGGGTCATCGGTCGCCTCCAAATAGTTCACCACCTGACCGATCATCCAATCCACCGTATCGACCATGCTGGCATAGTAGGGATTGGATTGTCCGGTCATACCAGGATTGATGGTTCCGGGATCCATCGGAAACTCAAAACCCATTTTTTGACAATAAAGCTCGAGGCGCTTGCGATCGCGTGTGCCGAAGGGACCATGCACGTAGAACGGGCAATAGTTCATGAAAAAGGGACGATCCTTATACTTATCCATAAACCCAAGCACCATATCGAGCGGCTTATCAAAGGGGCGTCCATCCTCATCAAGTTGATACGGATCACTGGGGTCATCGGTTGCAAAGTCGGAGATGCGGTCGGGCTTCATCTGTGCCCATGAGCCCGCCCAGTTGTTTTTGATGCGGTCTTCTGGTCGCCACAAATCCGGATCATTACAAATCTTCCGCTGTCCGTTCACCTCGGTATGCCCGAAATCAAAGCCCATATCTGGTGGAAACGGATAGCCCGCCGACTTTCCGCCCGCATGCCATTTACCCACATGGCCAGTCACATAGCCCGCATCCTTCAAGACTTCGGCAATCGTAGGCTCCTCCACCGGAAGGCCGTAGATGTAATACGGAGCAAGGTGCGGAACAGTCTTGGAAATCGCGCGTGGAATCCGCCCGCCCATCACATGATAGACACCGGTATTCGCAGGATACTGGCCGCGTAAAAACGAAACACGCGAAGGCGCACAGGTCGGCGCGGGCGAGTGCGCATCAGTGAAGCGTCGACCTTCTTGCGTCAAGCGGTCGAGGTGTGGCGTTTCATAAATCGCATCTCCGCCGATCTTATGGCTGGCGATATCCTGCCAACCCAGATCGTCCACCATGATGTGGACAATGTTTGGCTGCGGCGTTGCCGTCAGAGGCGCTGCGTAAAGCCCAACAACAAGGGCCGCACTGATTGAATACAGAATGTTCTTCATAATTGTTTTATGACGCGATCATAGCCGTCATGCGGTTTTCTGACTACCCTCTGTTTAGAGGGTGACTGGGCAGTTTTTTTTTTCTGGAGGGCGTGTGCCCTTTGGGTGCAATGCTCCGTCATTGCCGTGCACCGACTTTGGCACGCGTCGCCATTGCTTCCATGGTTCTGCGGTAATGACGGAGCATTACCCTCCAAGTAATGTGGTCAGCAGTTAACTAGTCGTGCCACTGCAAGACGTGCATTTCGCCTTGGTAGGGCCAGTCGTCAGGATCGGCAACCAATCCGTGGCGCACGGGATTATTACGCACATAATTCCACTTTGCGCTATAGCTATCGCCTTTGCGCAGTTGGGTATCCCAGCCGTCGACCTGCTAGATGGGGTGCTCATTGGCGTCGGGCCATGACTTGGATGCGGTTGATTTCCAGAAGCGTATCCATGCCTGGATCGAAAGATGATCATGGCGCGCAGGTGCACAAAATAAATGGATGTGATCGGGCATGCTGACATAGCGTCCGACCACCCAGTGATCTGCGCTCATCCACGCGCCCTTGAGAATCCGGTGCACCGCCTCGTTTGCCAAAATTCGTTTACGCTGATGCGTGCAAACAGTCAGGAAAATAATCTTCGAGCGGTTGCCGAGTTCATAGACCGGATGGCGAGCTGGATGTTGGCGCTTCGGCAGTTCCATGACCGCATACCATACACTTTTTCACTGGAGGGCAATGCTCAGCGTGCCACGGCGTAGCCACGCGAAGACGGGTCATTGCCGGGCGTCCGGATTGCTATAGCTTCGAAGATGTTGACCTGACGACCGGCGGAAACGACGGAGCATTTCCCTCTAGCGATACCGACGTAGATCTACCACTTGCCCAGGTTGATACTGTTCAAATCTTTGAGGCTGGCTTCAGAAACCTGCCCATCGAAGGCACGGATCGCATGGCGCAGATTGCGGATCGCAACCGCATACGCCTTTTCCTCGACCGGCAGTTTGCAAGTCGCACGAGCGGCCTTGAGTGCCTGCGTCAAGGCATCGACATTTGTTCCTTTCTTCAGGAGTTTGCCGCGTGCCTCATGCCCAACTTTGATCAACGACAGCAGACCAGGCTTGTAAGCAAAGCCATTCTCGAGCTCGAGCGATACCGCGGCATCAATACGCACCTTACCGACTGGTGGTACGGGCTCGGAATACACCAAAAAGTTATTCGAATCGATCAGACAGAATACGCCGTGCGTCATGCCTGGAGGCGCGAACGCCTCCACGCGTCCGTCCTTTAATTTCGCGGGCAGATGAATCCATTCCTCCAAACGCGGCGCACGATACTTGAGTTCGGTGCCGCCATTGAGGCTGTACATCAGGTAAGCCTTTTCCACTTTGGATTTTCCAGTCGTATCGAAGGTTGCCCAGATCAAGCGTTCTTCACTCCCGATCCCAGTCACGACGGGCACATCGCTCTTACCTGGCAGGTCAGCCTCTGCATCTGGGTTCAAATGAGGCACGCGTGCGTCGTTCTGCTGCATCCATGTGTTCAGATCCCCCAACAGTTGCTGAGTCATTTCAGGATATTGGTCCACCAAATTACTGGCTTCGCCAAGGTCGTTGCGTGTGCCATCCTCGTTGTAAATCTTGAATAATTGTAACTCAGGCGCTTCGGTCAGACCAGGTCCCGTATTCTTCATAAGCTTCCAGCCCTTGCGCTGAATGACTGAGAAGGACTTATTATCCGCTGGGTGATGAAAGAACAGCGTGTCACGCGCATTGCCATCGGCGAATTTCGCTTCGGTTGTTTGGCCTTTGATGACCGGTAAAATATTACAACCGTCCAAATCCAGTGCACTGTCCGGCTGCATGCCGCCCATCGCCATGAAGGTCGGGAATAGATCCAGCAAAGTCACCGGAGTCGTTTCATTGACTGAGCCAGGCTGTACCCCCGGGCCGATCACGATGAGCGGAATGCGGATACCGCCTTCATACACCCAACTCTTGCCTTCGCGCAGCGGGGCATTGTCCGTCACTTTCTCAAAGCGGCGTTTGCCGTCAGCACTCTTCCAAGTGGCCAAGCGCTGCGATCCCCCATTGTCGGAGCTGACAATCAAATACGTATTATCAATCAATTTATGACCAGGGTTACGCGGGTCATCGATGGTCTCCAGTGTCTTGACCACCTTGCTCACCATCCAGTCGACCGAATCCACCATGCTCGCATAATACGGATTGTTCTGGCCGGGCGCATCGGGGTCGGCGATCGAACCGGAGTCGGTCGGAAAATCAATGCCGAGCTTTTCGCAGTAATACGCCAAACGCTTGCGGTCGCGGGTCATGATCGGGCCATGCACCAGCTTTGGGCAAAAGTTAAGGAAGAAAGGCTTATCCTGACGCCCCACCTTGTTCAGCCAACGCAGCGAAATATCCGTCAAACTATCGTAAGGGCGCTCGTCATCAATCAACGGTAGAAACAGTGGATTATCAAAATCCGTCAGGCGGTTGTTTCTGGGCTGCGTGAAAATGCCCTCCTTGTTGTTTATTTTTTTATCCTTAGGATCGACGATCTCCGGATCGTTATATTTGTGATCGCGACCATAGGAAAAATCAAAGCCGAGTTGCAGCGGAGTCGGCACCATATTTTCGCCACAGACATGCCACTTGCCGACGTGGGCGGTGGTATATCCCACCTTTTTCAATTCCTGTGGAATGATCGTTTTCGACGGATCGAGCCGCGCGGAGTAATGCGGATTCAACTCGGGGCGCTGCCCCCAGGCGCGCGGCACGCGACTACCCTTGACGTGATAGACCCCGTTTTTCACGCCAAACTGACCGCTCAGATACGCGGCACGCGACGGCGAGCACGTTGGCGACGGCGAGTAGGCCTGCATAAAGCGAATCCCCCGTTCGGCCATACGGTCGATATTCGGCGTCTCATAGAGGCCGGATTCACCATGCAAAGCTTCGTAGTAACACGCGATGTCCTGCCAGCCGAGGTCATCGACCAGGATGTGGACAATATTGGGCTGCAATGGACTCATCGCAGGAGTCTTCGCATTGGCCGACACAGGGCCTGCGGCAACACTTAGGCCGACGACGGCACAGATTGAATAAAGCGTGTTCTTCATAGTTTGTAAAATTGGTGAAAAATCTTGAAGCACTGTGCCTAAAAAAAGCGCAGTGCATTCAAGTATGCATGCCATCTTACACCTTCAAGGTTTCCTGACTACCCTCCGTTTAGAGGGGAGGGACCAGCTTTGCTGGTGTGGGGAGGTGTTAAGGTGGGAAAGTGGGAAGAGTTTACCGAATAGGTTTAGTGATATTGGCACGCATCATAATTTGTGAAAATCTA